>ERZ1032091.229-NODE-229-length-16529-cov-10.998847_pt1 | contig 16529 bp, 17 predicted proteins | sample MGYA00518165_ERZ1032091 | MGnify/ENA primary metagenome ERZ1032091 (study PRJEB33719, sample SAMN04261302) | wastewater metagenome | biome: rural village; feature: human; material: feces | host: Homo sapiens | place: El Salvador | collected 2013-01-07 ...
TGAAATTCGCAGTGTAGTTTTGTGCAATTTTTCAAATTTGCTCATTTATAGTATTAAATGATATTTTTCAAAATCCATTTCTGAAACTTCACCTATAATTTTTTCAGTATCCATGTCAATCATAATTCCGATTTTTGGCAAAGGCTCTCCAGAACTTTTCCGATATCCGATTTTTTCTAAAACAACGCAGACACAATTTTTTTGCTGATATAAACATGGTATTATCTGTTCTTCTGCAATCTGATAATCCTGAAGATACTCTTCCAAAATTCTTTTACAGTCCATTTTCTTTTGAATATGTAGCTGAAACTCCTTTTATTCATCAAATAAAGTCCTGACTCTAACCTATATCTAGAGGATGCACTTATCCGTCACATGATGGAACAAATCAGATAACCTAGGGAACACAGGAGAATATCTTATGCAAGTTAATTTTACGTATTTCATGCATCTTCAATTCGAAAATAAGTAAGCACCAAATATTTCTACTGATTTCCTGATCCTCAAGTTTCATCTATAATTGTAGTCGATAGATATTTAGATTATTTCACTACAATTATGGAGGATAGGTTATGGTTGGTGCTCACAGAGTCCATGTTCCACAGCAGTTTCTTTTATTCACAATTGTTAAAGGCGAAAATATACTTGCTTGGGTACATAAGAAAATATCTTATACACATTAATAAACTACACTATCGATGACAATCTCTCCATACATCTTTGGCTTCCTTCCATACAAAAGCCACCACATCGTCTCACGAAATGTTGGATCTGGCTTCCTTAACTCAGCAATACACTCCATATCTGCTATACACACTACATCTTCTTTCCACACCAAATCCTTTTCCACCAGTACTTTCTTGGGTGAAACAAATATGAGCCTGCTTCCCTCATCTTCCTGTCTACAATAAACAATATACAACGAATTATAAATTGACACACCAATAATATGCTCTTCTGCACATTCCTTTTCCTGCAGACGAATATCTGGCGCAAATAAAAGCTCTGCCCCCTTGAGCGCCATAATTCTTGGAATTTCAACATCCCATAAATCCTTGCCAAGAATAATGCCTACTGTACCAATAGTAGTTTTAAATATCTCAAATGTTTCTGCATGACTTAGCTGTTTCTCATCATACTGCTTGAACACAATTCCTTTTAACTCTCCTTCCTTATCAATATAAACACTTTGCTCGAACATCTCATCCTGTACATTTACATATAGTATTCCCGTTATGAGCTCTGTCTTTGTCTTCCTTGCCATCTCACATAAAAATTTTAATAACGCCTCATGCTTTTCAGAAAAATAGGCTAAATCTGCTTTCTTAAACTGGACAAAACCAATATCATTCTTCTTAAGCTGCTCTTCCATTATTAATGTATCCACCAATTTGTCAATTTCTTCTCTACCAACTGATAACAAAACTATATTTGCATTCCTTTTCATATATAGCCTCCGCTATTGTTCTATTCCAACATAATTTCCAAGTATTTCTGTATATACACTTTGCTTCGCACTACAGAGGCGATGCCAGCACAGACTGTTTTCTCGGTACTCTTTTATGTAATTATCTGGCAAATCAGCAATCAAGATATCCTCATCATTACGGCTTCCAATTGCAAATACCTCTTCTGGCGTAACGATTACACTAGAACCTGTATATTCCATACAGATTTTATGTTCTCCACGCATTCCTGTTATTGTTCCAATAGCACTTGAATAAACAACAATAGAAGAAGTCAGATATGCTATGGTCTTTAGAGCTTGAAGCATGGAATCTATATTCTGACCTAATGTGCCACCTGGAATAAAAATGACTTCGGCACCTTTTAGAGCAAGTATCTTCATAAATTCTGGAATCCAGAAATCGGAGCAAACCCCTATTCCAATTGTTGCTTTATCTGTTTTGATTGTTTTGATTTCACTTGCAGCAACACAATTTGCTTTTTCGCCTGCAAATGTGTGCATCTTGTTTATTTTCTCTACAATTCTTCCTTCTCTATCAAGAAAAACGGAAGTATTATAGTACTTGTTTCCTCTGCGCTCAATTATCGTTCCCATAATAAGGTGCACATGGTACTCTTGTGTAAGCCCTGAAAATAGCTTAGAAACACGTCCTGGAATTGTATCATCTGTGATTCCTTTTAGCTTTCCCTGGCCTGGCTGAAACCAAGCAGGCCCCATGAAAAACTCAGGTAACAATAAAAAATCAATATCTTTATTTTTTAGTAGTTCTCTAGCCTTCTTTACAATATTTCGAAGACCTTCTTCTATATTTTGATGCCACTTATTCTGCAATATTGCTATCTTCATTTTATCAGTCCTTTTCCTTCTCTTAAAAAGGAAAGTTTCTATTAATGAATCTATCAATAGAAACCCTTTCCTTGAAATATACTATTTGTTCCTTACTTGGAAACGCAATACTGTCTTTAATTTCTCCGGTTCTGTTTTTCTAGCATCTGATAAATAAATTTCCCTATGCCATTCATTTGCACGTTCCATTCCATTTGCTACACAAAATTCATCTAATTTTGCAAATGTTTCTGGTTCATTATCATAAGAACCGACATGCATTGCCTGTACACAATCACCATCTTGAATAGACTCCAATTTCACTTCTGTTAATTTGTCATGATGATTTTTCTTTGCCACAATTTCAAGTACCCTAGATAGTAATTCTTCTGTTACAAAATCAGGCTGTCTCATCATAATTCTATACTGTAGGTTATTTTTATCAAACTCTTCTTTGTTTTCCACCTGTTTCCATAATGCTTCCAATGGATACACTGTGTATTCAAAATATCCCTCTGGTGTAATTCCTTTCTTTGGAAGCATTCTGACACCATAAGAAACAGAATACAGCACTCCGATAGCATCGGAGAATTCCTCGTCATTTGGATTTCCTACGCCTTCTAATACAATATATTTAAACTCCGGTACTTCTAACTGAACTGGTGACTGTTTTGGCACATATAACTCCTTTTCCTTTTTTCTCCATTCATGTTTTACTTCTGCCATAATGTTTCCTCGCTTTCTAATTTTTTATATGATAATTTATAAATGAAAGAGATCTAACTGTTCGTAACATCCCTTTCTCTCATAAGTAAACAAATGCTGGAATATCTTATTATTATTGCATACAATATTGTTTTTTCTACATTCCTCATAAAATATCTGCATCAGCCTATCATGATTGTCACTTCTAAGTTCATAAGCATACTGGTACTTATTTATATATTTTTGCTTTATTTCTGGAAACTTCTTATCTAACTGTTCGTAAAAATATTCTCGGCTGCCTTCTCGAAGTGTAAGACCCATGCCAAAACAAATAATTCCATACACATGTGCTTCAACACACATATGAAGTAAACCTTTTATATTTTCTTCTGTATCATTAATAAAGGGCAAAATGGGAACAAGCCACACAACGCTCTCAATTCCCTTTTCCCGTAATTTCATCAGTGCCTCAAAACGCTGTGATGTTACTGAAACATTAGGCTCTATCTTTCTGCACAACTCATCATTAAATGTAGTCATAGTCATCTGAACGATGCACTTTGATTTCTGATTGATTTCTTCTAGAATATCAATGTCATTGATTACATTTGCGGATTTCGTCAGTACAGTTACCCCAAACCCATACTTATTTATTACTTCTAAGCATTTTCGCGTATAGCCAAGCTTACTCTCCAGATAAATATATGGATCACTCATAGAGCCGGTTCCTATCATGCAATGTTTCCGTTTTCGCCGTAATATACCCTCTAACTTTTCCGGTGCATCAGGAATGACTTCTATGTCATCAAACTCATGTTTCATCTGATAACAAATACTTCTTGAATCACAGTAAATGCATCCATTAGTACAGCCTTCATATATGCGCAATCCATTTTTGGATGAGAGAACTGCTTTTTCCTTATAATGCATACTTGCCTCCTGTTTTATCTTTTCTTATTTTAAGCGAACACTTACTGTAATTCCAGAACCAATAGGCAAAATCATAGAACACAATCTGTCATCTTCTTTTACTATTGCATTATATTTGTCAATATCATCACTGTATGTTCCAGTAACTCCCATGACCTTAAACAGTGTATCATCTACGACAATAATCCCCCCTATTTTTACAAGACGGATGCAGTCTTCCAGCATTGGTACATACAAGGACTTGTCAGAATCCTGAAAGACAATATCATAGGATCCTTCTAGCTTTTTGATTTCTTCTGTTGCATTTCCAAAAATAATATTCTGGTACTCGGACAATCCTGCCCCTACTATGTGCTTTTTAGTCAAATCGCAAAACTGTTTATCATATTCAATTGATGTCAATTTGCCTCCAGTCTTTGATAATGCCGTTGCAATCCAGACGCTAGAATAGCCAATACAGGTTCCTATCTCCAAAACGTTTTTTGCCTGCTTCATATGTACAAGCATACCAAGAAATTTGCCAACTTCCTTACCCACGCTCATATCCGTATTATTAAGTATGTTACCCTTGTATTCTACTTTTTTCAAGTATGGATTATCTAACTTAACAAATTCATGGATGTACTGGTAGATACCTGCATCCATAAACTTATCCATAAACATTTTTATCACCCTCTTTTTATAATTATATGTTCAATGTCTGTGAAAAACTTCTCATCTATCTGAATGCAAACTGCAATCTATCCACTAATAGCAATAAGATAACTTCTAAATCTTACCACTATTTTTTATAGCCTAATTATTCGGAAAATATGCAGTTTTTTGCACCATGTGACTAAAGATAATTTCCAAATTAACATTTTGAGATATAGGCTATCTCCTTTTCTTAATCAACGCTTTAAACAACAAATGCATACTGTTAAAATATATTATCACTTGCAACATAAGAAGGTTTTCAACAGGCCTCTCATATGCTGTAAATCATTTAACACCATTGCCTTTTTTCATTGTCCATAATCCACACTTAATATAATTTTAGCTGATATTTTTCTACTAAATTGGTTATATATCCATTCACATTCTCTTTTGTATAAGGATAATCCATAAGCGTTCCTACTGCAACTGATCCTATTGCACTCTTACGTACTTCTTCACTTACATCGAATTGTTCCAAATCCTTTTCTAACTGGATAATCAGCTCCAATGCTCTTACAGTAGCATATTCATTTATTCTCTGAACTTTCATTTCTTCTTCTTCAATCACATTGCCTGCTTCACAAAGCATTTCCTGAATCACATAAATCTTTTCAGACTTCGATGAAGAGAAAAAAACGACTTTTCTTCCTTCTTCCATTGCTGTTGCCTGGCACACTGGCTTGATACCAATAACTTCAATGTCTTGGCGTTTCAGCACATTCTGTATTTGTGTGCTATCTATAGATGTAGATAAGTTTATGATTGTTCCATTTTCTTTTATATCAACTTCATGTGCTTCCGCAAACACATCCATAGCTACTGGTGGAAGTGCCAAAAAAAGAAAATCTGCCACTTGCACCGTCTCTTGAATTGATGCCCACTTGCACGCTGTTTCTTCTGCTAACTGCTTTGCTTTTTCTTCTATCTCATCACAAATCACGTATTCTAATTCAGGCTTGCGAAGAATACGTTTCATAATTGCCCTTCCAAGTTTGCCTGTTCCAACTAATCCTACTATTATTTTATCTGTCATAATAATCCTCCCTTATCTAGAATCGAACTATAGTCTATACTGCCTGGCTTCAAGGACGAATCTACAATTTCAAAATACTTCTTCCTGTCCAATTCATACACATGAGACACAACACCATACTTATCCTGCAGTCTTTCTATAATTTGCAGCTTTACTGCTTCCTTATCATCTGCAATAATATCAACAGCGATATGCAGTTCACTCTCATTAATAGAATATATGAAATTACATCCTGTTCCTTTAACTGAAAGAACGCTGTTTTCCAAATCATTTTTCATAAATGGATGTCCATTTACTTCTTTGCGATCTATGTATCGTCCCAAATGCTTAATGGTTCGGAAGCTGAGTCCACATGTACAAGGAGTATCCTCAATTCTTACATAATCTCCTGTACGATAGCGAATTAAGGGAAATGCCTCATGACATAATGTTGTAATCACAAGTTCTCCCTCTTTACCATTTTTTAGAACTTCACCACTTTCTGGGTCAACTAGTTCAAAATAGCCCCTGTCCTCCGCTAGATGAGAACGATTGTGTTCACAAGGAAGTGCTATGGAATTCGTTTCAGTGGAACCATAGATGGTTGTCAGCTGAACCCCCCACATTTCTTTTATTTTATCTAATTTTGCGTCAGAACAGCTTTCTCCTATATATAAAATAGTTTTCAAACCAACTTTTTCTGGCTCATACCCTTTTTCTTTTAAAAGATAGTAGAGACGGATTGCACGCGTTGGAGAACAAATGAGCGCTGTCGGTTTTACTTTTATCATCATTTCTGCAACACGATCCATCGAGCAAACCTGGTTTTTTGCCCCAATTGCTACCACACAGCTTCCAATGTTCCATAATGATTTATCCATATCTACTGATGAAAATGCCAATTCAAATGGAATCATGATAAATACTGTATCACTTTTCGAGAAAAAATTTGATAAATGAAGCGTTACTCTTGCTATATTTTCTTCCCAGTCCTTCTTTGACATAAATGAAGATGTTGGACTTCCACTGGTCCCTGTAGACTCACCATATCGTACAACCTGATCCATTGAACCATTCAAAAAACCAAATGGATATTGTTCTCGCAATAACTGTTTTGTTACGAATGGAATCTGTGCAAACTCTTCTAGACTATGAACTTGATCTGGAAATTTACCTTCCTGGTATAATGCCTTATAATAAGGTGTACATTCCACAATCACCGGAAGTTCCATATTAATCCGTTTTAATGCATAATCTTTCAATTCTTCACGGTTGAAACCATAGCATTGCTTGATTTCATCCATATATTTGCACATATCACTTTCTAATTTACATTCATCAACAATTTCATCTATATTCATAAATACCCCTTTAAAATCTAATTTGACATTTTATGTTAGATGGGGACTTTCTCATCTCCTCAAATGCAGCCTCTGCTTGATCATAGTCGCTTTCAAACGTTACCGTTTTTGCAACAAGTTCCTGATACTGCTCCATAAAGCTGATGACTTCTTCAAATTCCCCAGTTCCGCCAATACTTCCCTGGAGCAAAAGCTTCTTCATGGTAATCAATTTGGTATTTTTCAAATCACCTTCTGCCATTCCTACATAAGAGATTTTTCCAAAAGGATTGGCATACTCAATTGCAGAATCCAGTCCTCTTACAGAACCTGATGCATCAAATATATAGTCAAATCCAGTGCCAGCATATACACTTGCATATTCATTTTCCACACCTTCATTCTGACCTACCGAAAGAATCTTAAGCACACCATCATGGAAAATACTCTTCATCGTGTTTAATCTTTCTTCATTCTTTTCTGTAATATAGACATTTTCAAAACCAAACTTCAAGGTTAAAAACATATATGCAGCGATGCCAATTACTCCGCAGCCAATTACCAGTATTTTCGCATCTTTAGACAGTTCTTCTATCTGTGCACTATGTAATGCATGCAAGGAAACAGCAAAAGGTTCTGTTAAGGCTAATACCTTATGAGGTAGTTTTTGTTTTGACACATAAACATATTTTTTTTCTGTTATTACAATTTGCCTAGAAAATCCATCTATCGTAATGCCGAATTTATCAATATTGCTACAGATGTTTTTATCCTTCTTGCAGTTTTCACATTCACCACACCAACGAGAGCAGTCACCAGTCACATAATCGCCAACTTGGAATTTTTCTTCTCCTTCTGAGACTTCAATAACTTCTCCAGACCACTCATGACCAAATACGACCGGATATCTGCATGGTCCACTGTAATCTCCTTCATACAGCTTGATATCAGAGCCACATAGACTTACCCTGTTAATTCTAATTTTAATTTGCTCTTCTTTCAGTTTCTCTTTGCTGTCCTCTATTTCCTCCACACAAATCTGTTGTAGAGATGCTATCTTTAGGCATTTCATGTTTTTCACCCCACTACTCTTCATTATTGTCTTCCATCGCCATATCGAATAGCTGATTGATTTTCCTAAACTCCTTATTAGCTTCTCTAACACGATCCGCAAGACGAATTCTGTCAAGTCCCCACCATAAATACCAATTCTGATGATTCAATACTCTGCTCTGGATCATATCTAGCACATTATCATCTTTCAATAAAGTGGGCTCGAAATAATATCTTGGGACTGCCAGATTGTCCTTTTTCGAAATGACCCCCTGCTCGATTGCAATCTCATAAAGTTTTGTCTGATCAAAGATTCGATAGCCAAAATTGAAATATACTTGAATTGGATTTTTTTCTTCGTATGGTGCAAGCTGTTCCATCAAGTCAATCGTTTCATTTAAAGAATCCACTGTCTCGCCTGGAGAACCAAGGAATACGCAATGCATTGGTGTAATTCCATATTTCATTACAATATTATGCGCATTGATGATATCCTGCTTTTTATAGTTTTTATGAAGTATCTTCAAAATACGGTCGCATCCCGCATCGCTTCCAAATTCAATCTTCTGGCAGCCAGTCTCTTTCATAAGCTGAACCATTTCTTCTGTCACTCCACCCGGATTCATCATACAACCCCAAGGCATATGGATGTTGTTTTTCTTCATCAGCTTACAGATTGTCATTGCATGATTATATGGTAGATTAAACAATCCATCTACAATTTCAAAACCTTTTACCATGCCTTCATTCTGGATTTTCACAAGTTCTGCGACAATCTGTTCTGGATTTCTGTAAATGATATCTGGTCCCTCGATTTTTGGATTGTTACAATAAATACAGTTCATGAGACATCCCTTTTTTGTCTGAACCGTCTCTACTGTATGACCATATTCTGTTGTTGTATTATGGATAAAGCTAAAATAACGCTTGTCGTAAAATTTATGTTCTGGGAACTTACAGTCATCCAGTGAAATACTGTAATCAGGCTCTTTGTGATAGCATGTCTTGTCTGGCTTAATGTATATCACTCCTGGAACATCATCTACGCTGATATTCTTTTCCATTCTTTCCAAAAACATCGGGACAGCGTATTCCCCCATTCCTACTAATCCATAGTCAGCTCTGCAGTATCTTAGAATTTCTTCTGGAACCAGTGTAAAACCAGGACCGCCTAAGAATATTTTCAGTGTTGGAAAAAGCTTACGACAGATGTGAACTACTTTTAATAGGATCGGTGGATAGAATACTGGCTCTAAAAAGTTCAGAGAATCAATATTCCTAACCGAGATTCCTATAATATCTGGTTCATAATTTTCCGTTTCTTTTCTTAACGCTGCTTCATCATCTTCTTCAAAACATAAGTCAACACATTTTACCGTATGACCTGCTCCTTCTGCTGCAGTTGCCACTGTAACCATTCCGATTGGCAATGCAGGACGTAATGATTTTTCTTTATTGACTGAAATAAAAAGTACCTTCATCTGTTATCCTCCTTGCAAAACAATGTGTCATAATTCTTCACATTTTTCTAGTTGTGCTAAGATGTCTACAAATTCTTTCAATTCTTCTACTGTGTTATGGCAATGTAATACAATTCGTATTGCTTTCCATCGTTTGGAGACGGATACATACCATCCAAGCTGTTCAAGATTTTTCATCGTTTTTTCGGGATGAATGCTCTTAATCATAAGAATATTTAAGTCTGCTTCACCTAATGTCTCTATGTTCTTCTGTTCTAGCATTTTAAGCATCGCTCTCTTCATTTGAAAATAATACTTCACAATTTCAACAAATCCTGTTCTACCTAAATGTTTTATCACAGCATATGCGGATGCCACCCCAGCTGCACTTCTTGTTCCAATAAAAGTTTTGTGATTTGGCGTTCCAACAAAAAAAGATTCAAAATCTATTAAATCCTGCAGTTCCTTATTACGGAATAAAATAAAGCCTGCTGGAATGACTGCCAAACCATATTTATGTGGATCTATTGTTATAGACATCACTGCTCCAAGACTAAAATCAAACTGTGGCTTAGATTCCCCTGCTTCCTTAGCAAAAGGAATAATAAATCCGCCTGAAGCTGCGTCCACATGAAAATAAAGATTGTGTTTCATGCATATTTCATTTATCTCTGGAATTGGATCTATCGCACCGGTTTCACTTGTTCCTGCTGTTGCAAATACGGCTATTGTATGCTCCGTTATGTTCTGCTCAATCTGTTGAGGTATAGCTCTAAAATTCTGATCCTGTTCTACTGTCACCAGTTTCACTCCTAAAAGCACACTTGCCTTTATGACAGAGAAATGAATCGATTCTGGCACAATAATTTCTGGAGTCTCCACTTCTGCTCTCTGTTTTGCTACGAACATTGCCAACAGATTAGCCTCTGTGCCACCAGATACTATGGAACCTGCTGCATTTTCATTCTGTAATAGACTACCAAGCAAATGCAGAAATTCCTCTTCTAAGGATCTAGCACCTGGGAAAAGCCTCATATCCCCTAAATTCGTACTAATTGCCTTCATATAAGCCTGTTTCGCAATCCCTAATGGCTCCGTACATATAGAATTTAAAACATGGCTATTGGAGTATGCCTTATCCATGGAACAATATGCTTCAATTTCACGTAGCACGTCTATTTCTGCTTTTCCGTTCTCTGGAAACATCTCGTATCTTCCCATACTGCCACCTAATCATTTAATTCCTTCAGAAGACCACTTAGATAGGAATAACTTTCTGTCAGTGCTTTTTCATACACATCTGAGTGATGATATAATTCTACACTGATAAACTCTTCGTAGTCTTCTTCCTTTAACACAGTTAAAACTGTTTTCAGATCCACATCTCCATCACCAGGGATTAAATGATAATGCACTTTATCTTTGATGTCTTCAATATGAGTATGTACTGTGTATTTCACAGCATTTCTGATTTTTTGCAGATAGTCTTCTTCACAGCATATCACATGTCCGATATCCAGGTTCAACTTAAACTGTTCAGAACCAACTTCTTCAATCACTTTGATTGCTTCTTCTGTTGTTCCTATAAACATTCCTGGTTCTGGTTCGATTGCAAGAATGATATCATCACATACTTCTAAACATTCTTTGATGCCATCAACCAGATTCTTCATCGCATCTTCAGCACTGATGTCATCTTTTTTGAAACCACTGGAGATATTGATTTTTTGAATGCCAAGATATTTTGCAATCTCTATTGATTTTTTTATACAACGAATTCTTTCTTTTCTTCCCTCTTTATCACAAGTGATAAGAGACGGCTCATATTCTTCATCACTTAATAAGTCCGATGCACCTGTTGCAAGATCTGATACTTCCAAATTGTTTTCTACTAACGCGTCTTTAATCTGATCTAACAATTCTGTTGTTGCAGTAAATGGGTGCAGATGCGCCTTATGCAAGGACAACTCAATACCATCATAATTGTGACTTGCCACCTCATGAATCGCATGTACTACATCCATGTTTCTTAAACCATTTGCATTATAAGCTAATCTGTACATATGAATTCCTCCTGTGTTCGCTTTTCAAACATACTTTCTTTATCTAGTAAACTTATGAATTTAAGTATTTTACAACCATATCTTCTAAACTTCCTTGTGCCTCCACATAAGGCTCAAGTAATCTCTTGTAGCGCTCTGGCTCCCTGCCCCATAGAGACCAAAACAAGGTTTCTTTAAAGGATGTATCTACTTCTCTTAACTTTCTCATTTCATCCATATCAAGTTCACCGGTTATAACACCTTCTTCATTATCAAGACTGTTTACCATCCCTCTTGGACCCGCAATGGATGTATGACCTTCGAACTGAATACTTACGTTTCTGCCTGCACGCATGCCCTCTACTCCTCCTACAATACTGCAGTATAATGTATAACAGACATTATTCGCTGAATTTGCTATAATAACTGGTTTCGTATTCACGATATTCTGTCTTAGGGAACCACCTGGTACATATATGATTTCTGCTCCGCGTAACGCAAGAATTCTTGGCATTTCTGGAATCCAAAAATCAGAACATATACAGATACCAATTTTTCCGTACTTCGTATCAAGAAGAACCTGTTCGTCACCTGCTTCTAAATGCCCAAGTTCGGACGAATAACGGTGAATTTTTCTAGCTTTTGCTATAATTTCGCCATTATCATCAATAACTGCACAAGTATTGTAATAATTGTCGCCTTCCCTTTCGACAATCGTTCCACACATAATATATGTTCCGAATTCTTTTGCAAGTGCACCAAACTTATCTGTCATTGGTCCGGGAATTGTTTCATCAATAATTCCTTTCAAAGGTTCTCTTGTTGGCATATAAAAAGGGGCACCTGTAAAAAACTCTGGAAGACATAATATCTGGATGTAATTTTCTGAAAGTACTTTCTTTGCTGTTTCATATACTTGTTCCAATGCTTCTTTTGGATCCGCATTCCATTTACTTTGAATTAATGCAACATTTACTTTGCTCATTCTTCTCTCCTTCTTCCTAACGCTTTTCCCAAGACTCTTGTTAAACTCCCTGATTTCGCATAAAGTCATCAAAAAACGTACTGTCTTCTATCTCACGACGGATTTTTGTCATATTTAGTTTCGCAATGAAATATCCTTCGTCGTATTCACAACTTTCCAAAATATCTTCTTGCCGGGAGTACTGTGTACTGTAATCCTCAAGCCCAGTAGAACTATGCGCTACTAAACTGCCTCCCATATATACAAGGCGAGCAATTGTATTCATGCCACAACTGCTCGCAAGGATGAAGTAACAATTATTTTCTGTTGCTCTTGCAATGGCAAGCTGCCTGGTTGACTGATAATAGACCTTGGGTATCTGTGTCGGGGAAACAATAATCTCAACACCCTCTTTAAACAAATTCCTGCATGCCTCTGGAAAGTTGATGTCATATCCCATGATTAAACCGATTTTTCCGATTTCTGTCTCAATGAGACAACTCTTCTTTCCTGCAGTAAGGAAATGCTTCTCCAACGCATAGATATATCTTCTTTGATATTTTCCTAAGATAGTACCTTCTGGATTAATACAAACAGCGGAACTATAAATGTTATCCTCTTCTTTCTCAATGAAACCGCCTATGAGATATACTCCACATTCTTTTGCCATATCACGTAAAAAAGTACAGATTTCTCCGTTAGTTGTCTGGGCAAGTTCTTTTACCTTGGGCAGATTAAGTGATGTTGCAAATGCTTCTGGAAGACAAACAAGCTTTGCACCTTCTTCCGCACATTTTCGAATCATGTCTGTTGCATGTTCCAAATTAACCTGGTATTCATTTACCTTAACATTAGGCTGAATTACTGCGACTTTTAAATATTTCATCTGTCCACTCCTATCATTTTTTATTTATAACGCTGCGGGTGGACATCACACGCAGCGTGGTAAATGTTAATTGTTATTGAATTACTCTTTGATAACAGAAAGATTTACATCGTCTGTAACTACTTTCCAGTCATCTAATCCAGCATTTTTTAATACCTGCTGTACTTCTTCTGTTGTGTAAGACGCTCTTAATTCTCTTAAGAAATCTTCCTGTCCAGTACTAATGTATTGTAAGATGAATGAGATCATTCCTTCGTCGGAATCACGAGCGATATCATAAAGATATACTTTTCCATCATCCTTACAGACTCTTTTAATTTCCTGAAGAACTTTTTCAGGATTGTCCCATTTATGTAATGCAGAATAGCTATATACAACATTAAAAGAATCGTCTGGGAATGGTAATTCTTCTAATTCTGCATATTTAAACTCAACCATTCCTGGGGAATTTACAATTGCAGCTAATGCAGCATTTTCCTCCGCAACCTGAAGAAGATTGTCATTGTCATCAACTGCTGTTATTTCTACATCTTCGTTTTGTCCGCCGATTCTTAATGCAAGAAGACCTGTAGCACACCCAATATCAAGAACCAAATCTCCCGCTTTGCACATGCCTGTTACTTTTGTTGTAACCTTACCCATTGGAACAATCATAGATGTTCTGATATTTAAATCGTAATCTCTTGAAATTTCGATATTATCAAAATAATTCATATCTTCTTTTACTCGACTATCTAACTGAAAAATCTTTTTCATGTGGATCCTCCTATTATCTCTGTATAAACTCTCGGACTATTTTAATAATTTTAATAATATTGTTCCTGTAGCGTTTGGCTGTGGCAAACGGTAGTTTTCTTCTGAATAAAACATCTTGCTTACATTCTCCATGTAATACCATCCCTTTGGATAGGTAACTTCGATGTATTCATCTGTCAACGCTACAAGTCCCCACTCTACAAGTTTGTCAATTCTGTCCTTAAAGACATCCATCATATCAACGCCATGCATTTGTTTGAAATCATCACGATAGAAACGAAGCAGCTTAATTCCAAGAACCATAGAACGTCTCATACGCTCTTCTTTCGTTACATATTTCCCCATAACTACAGCATATTCTTCTACATTTACTTTACGGATGTATTCTTTTACATTTGGCTCATTTAAGTACATACTGTGGTTTAAGTAACCATATGCACCTGAACCGATGGCTAACATAGGTTTTCCTTCATACCATGTGTGAGCAACGTGCTTTGCGATATCACAGGTTTTGCATATTAAACCTTTTCCGTTTGTTTCTGGGATTGTAAAGTATTCTACTTTATCATCCTTTAAGACACTTGGGCCAACAAAGTCAATATCGGATACTGATAAGAAACCAGCTTTATGGAAGATTCTAACAGAATCCCAATACATCTCTTGTTGAGTTTCTTCATTAGGACATTTGGGAATTTGACCTCTTTCCATACGAAGATATAATGGGGAAGATGGTAATACAGTATACTGGTATAAGGAGTAGGAATCAACTAAGCCTAAACTAATCATGCGTTTCAATGTTTCTTCCCATTGTTCTTTTGTTTGCCCTGGAAGTCCCCACATCAAATCTGCGCAAACATGTTTGATTCCGTTATCTTTTAACATCTTGATACAATCAAGTGCCTTCTGTGCATTGTAGTTACGTCCAATTCTCTTTAACAATACGTCATCTAAAGACTGTACCCCGACACTGATGCGGTTTACATTATATTTCCTAAGCACCTCAATCTTTTCTTCTGTAATATCAGTTGGTGTTGTTTCCATTGTGATAGATACATTTTCATCAATGTTAAGTTCGTTATACAGGCAACTTAATAAATCCTCTAGTTGCTCTGGACTTAACGTAGTAGGTGTACCACCACCAAAATATCCAGAAACAAATTTTGCATTTTTAACATAATCTTGTTTTGCATAATTGCGAATTTCTGTTTTTAATGCTTCTAAATAGTCAATCAAAATCTTGCTTCTTGTACTAAACTTATTATAAGGACAACAAATACAGACATTGTTACAGAAAGGAATATGTACATAAAATGAAAATTCCACATCCTTTTCTTCCTCGTCCTTTTCAAAAATCTCTTGTCCAGTTAATGCACCTACATTACAAGGATACCATCTTACAAATTCTACATCCCTATCTGGATACTCCTTCCAAAAACTTGAATCACTAATTACATTTGAATTCTCTTTTTCCAAAATAGACACCTCTCTATTCTTATCATATTCAATGCATGTTTCTCTCTGCTGACTCTTTATTTATTTTCATACTAAAGAGATTTTTTCTCTTTATACAGTTCAGCCATTACTTTTTCCAAAGAATCCTTGCCTACTGCAATCGAATCTAATGCATAACCATTGTTATACATCAGTTTCACGATTTTCGGCAACACATCATTTGCTTTCTCATTGACAGTAATTAGAAAACTGTTTGGATAAAATGATATGTCCTTATAATAAGATGCATTCTTTTGGAATAGTTCTTTTAATGGTTGTTGGATATCTTCCGCTATTCCATTCTTAACTGTAACAGTCAACACCTGTTTCTGTTTATCCTCATGTATGAGCTCTTCGATTTTTCCCTCTTTTTGTACATTCCCGTTGTCTAGGAAAATGACTCTGTCACAAACCTGTTCAATCTCATATAAATAATGAGTACAGATAATAGCAGAAATTCCATTTTCTTTCAATCTCTTTACATATGACCATATTTCGGATCGGGCCATCGGATCGATTCCGACTGTTGGCTCATCCATAATAATAAGTTTTGGCTTATGTAAAAGAGCTTTTAGAATAACAATCTTTCTTTTGTTTCCCTCTGAAAGATCACAAATCTTTTTGTCTATGTATTTTGATAATCCTAATATACCTAATTCACTTTGAATGCTTTGATAATCGATATCACGAATTACACACTCATTTTTCAAGAACTCCCCTACCTTTAACAGGTCTGGAAGACCAGTATACTGATTAATCACCCCAATATAGTTACTAATCTTCTTTATTTTCTTAGATGGTGTACCAAATACCATTGTATTGCCTGATGTGGGTTTTAATAATCCACTGATGATTCGTAATAAAGTTGTCTTCCCTGCACCGTTTTCGCCAACCAGACCAA
>ERZ1032091.243-NODE-243-length-15129-cov-28.616558_pt1 | contig 15129 bp, 15 predicted proteins | sample MGYA00518165_ERZ1032091 | MGnify/ENA primary metagenome ERZ1032091 (study PRJEB33719, sample SAMN04261302) | wastewater metagenome | biome: rural village; feature: human; material: feces | host: Homo sapiens | place: El Salvador | collected 2013-01-07 ...
ATCGCGTAGTGTATGATCTGACGGGAAAACCACCTGGAACGATTGAGTTTGAATAGTTGGAGCAGAGCTTCAAAGCCTTTATTTTCAAGGGTTTTGAGGCTCTTTCCTTTTAGAATTGCATTTTGATTGCATTTTTTATTCAACTGTTCTGTGATAGATTGCTGTATGCTGATTGCTGGTGTAATCGGCAACACTGGTTGTTGCCGGAGTATAAGTGAGAACGCCAGTTAATTTTTTGGCAACTTCCACGTTGGTGTTGGGATATAAATGTCCATAGGTTCCTAACGTGGTCTGTATCTTTTCATGCCCCAGACGTTCTTTAATCAATAAAGGATTTTCTCCCATACTGATGAGCAGGGAAGCATGGGAATGCCGAAGTCATGAAACTTGATTTCTGATTTATATTTCATTATTTATTATATTTTTGAAATAAATTTAAGAAAAAGTACTTTTCTAATGTCAATATTGATGATATACTGAAAATAGATTTTTGCTATTGAGGTATATGAGATGCTTCCCTATACAGGAGACTATATTAAGCATATTGATGATAATATAAACAATTTTAAATATTACACATTTACCCCTCGTCCTCTGATGTATGGGGGTATGTATGAAGTGGATGATGAACTAACCGCCTTGTTAATTGAGGCTCATCGGAATATTGGCTTTTTGGAGGGACTACTTAAATATGCTTCCAATAAAAATGCATTCAGCGAATTGATGTTGTTAAAAGAGTGTGCATATTCCCTAATGATTGACTATGATAGCCCTACTTTCCAAGATATACTTGTTAATCGTGGGAGTGGCAAAGGGGATATTGTACCAATTACTAATCTCGAATTGGCTTATAAGACGGCGAGAAATATGACGATTTCTGCTCTGAGCCTGAGCAAATTATGTGGAATTGCACTGTATGGTGATAACGTTGACAAAACGGTTGATGTCAGAAAGCGGCAGATCTTTTTATACCATGTTAAAACGAATATCAAATCCTATAATCCTACTGCACCTACTGAAGTTTTACCAGCATTGGCTGATATTTCTGCCTACTTATATAATGACCAAGATACTGACCCCTTAATTAAGACTGCATTAGTGCATTATCAGTTTGAGATAATTCATCCGTTTGAGCAATACAACGGCATCGTTGGACGAATAACAATTCCGATGATATTGCATGAAATTACCAACGAATCATTTCCACTGATATGCTTATCAGAATATTTATATCAAAATAAAAACGAATATTTCGACTTGCTCAGGACAACGCAATATAGTGGTGGATATATTCGGTGGATTAAGTTTTTAGTACAAGCTATTGGAGAAACTGCGAAACAATCTGCAAAATCATTGATTCAATATGAACATACAACAGCAAAGGATGAAGAGCTATTAATAAATAAAGGCAAGATATCCCGAAGTACTTCCATAGTATATGAGTATTTTAAACGATTTCCAATAACAAACATTCCTTACGTTTCAAAAGGAACAGGACTTTCTTTTAATTCAACGGCAAAAGCGATAGATTTACTACAAGAACAAGGTATTCTTGTCCAAATGAATTCAAAAGAAAGAAATCGTATTTGGGAGTATATGTCCCTCAAAAATTGCATTGTGTTGGAATTGCAATAATGCTTGTTAGTAGTATGTTTCAGAATTTACAATATTTATCGAGTACAAATGTACTGGAGGAGAGAGTGATGAATATTAAACCAAGAGGAAAACAGGAAGAGGTTATGGCACTTCCTGCAAAAGGACATATTGTTGTTTTGGGAACGGCAGGAAGCGGAAAAACGACCGTTGCTTTGTTACGCGCTCATCATCTTGCCAACATTCCTAAGGGTGGCAAGGTGTTGCTTGTTACGTTTAATAGGGCGTTAGTCAAATATATGCGTGGTCTAAGCGATTATCAAACGCAAAAACTTGTGGTCGAAAATTATCATACATTTGCTCGTGGTTATTTGAATAGTCGCGGGCAAATGCCACATCGAAACGGAATTGCAGGTCCAGATGAAAAAGCATCTTACATAGAACAGGTTGTGGATTATTTTAAAAAGAAATATCCGGCAGAAACAACTTTTAAGCGTTCTATAGAATTTTTTATTGAGGAAATTACATTTATAGAAAGATTTGGGTTTTCTAGTTTTACCGAGTATAAAGAAGCGGAACGTATTGGGCGTGCATCTGCAAATATAAAACGTGAAAATAGAAAATGGATTTTCGAAGTATATGAAAAATATAGAGAATTGCGTGAAGCAGACGGTAAAAAATATGATTGGGATGACTTGGCATTATATGTCTTTAATGAATTGCAAAATGACGATAGTGAACGGAGATATACACATATTATTGTAGATGAAGGGCAAGACTTTTCGCCAATGATGATTAAGTCATTGGTAGAGTCTGTAGCTGATAATGGCTCTTTTACATTTTTTGGAGATGTTGCACAACAAATCTATGGCAGTCGCCTGTCATGGCGTGATTCAGGTATAGATATAAATAAAATATGGCGCTTTGACGTAAACTATCGCAATCCTGCGACAATTACGGCATTTGCAAAGGCCATAACCCAAATTAAATACTGGCGACAAGATGGAGATATGGTAGAAGCTGCTTCTCAGATTGCGGAAGGACCAAAGCCAATATTGATAGAGTTTTCGCATAAACAACATGAAGTTAATTGGATTGTGGATCGTGCAATAGCGATAGGAAAAACATCGTCTACCGTTATTGTTTGCAGAAATAGAGCTGATATTGATATCTTCTTACCTTTATTAAAAAATAGAGGTTGTGAAGCAATAGAAATCAATAAAGAAACCCCTGGTTTCTCCCATTTAAAAAAAGTATATCTTACGACTTTTCACGCTGCAAAAGGTCTGGAATTTGACAATGTATTTATTCCATATCTTACTGAGGATAAGTTCCCGGATCCTGATATAATTTCGAAGGCTGTTTCTATTGAGGAAACGTTTACAGACGAAATAAAACTTCTTTATGTTGCAGCAACCCGATCTAAATATGGTCTTTATATGACCTACTGTGGAAATTTGTCGGCTTTATTTCCACGAGATTCGGATACTTATGATTTCTACTATGAGGAGGATTTGTCATGAGTGCATACGATATTTTGACAACACGCGGTGTTACTCGACTATGTCATTTTACAAAGTTTCAAAACCTGACACATATTATCACTTCTGCAGATGGTGTTTTGGCTAGCAGTTCAATACGTCAAGATACGAAAAATGTAAATGATACCGCACGTTATGACGGGGAATTGGATTTTGTTTGCTGTTCTGTACAGTACCCAAATTCGTGGTTCTTAAAAAAAGCTATGCAGAATAATTCGGATAAAGTTTTTAGAGAGTGGGTTGTTTTGTATATTGATTTGAGCATATTAAAGTATAAAAACACAAAATTTTGTCCTTGCAATGCAAGTAAGGACAAAGGAGCTTATATAAGCAAAAACATGGATAATATAGATTCAATTTTTGCCTCTACTGTTTCTACTTTTCCTTATCCAAGAACATCAAAAATGCTTTCTTGCTGTCCAACAGACGGACAAGCCGAGATATTGATAGAAAATAGTATTCTACGAAAATATATCAAGGGCATTGCCGTTGGTAACGAGGATGTTGCAGGACGCGTCTATTCAATTTTAAAAATGTATGGTGTGGAGCATATAAGCATATATATTGCTCCAGATGTATTGACTACGAAATGGAGCAATATGATTAAAGAGGGCTGTTCCCCAAACGAATTTCGGTTTGAATGGTCAGAGGAGGGGTAAATTATGTCTATGAAAATACCAACTCAAATGGAAAAATGTAAAGGTGCAATGTTAGCTACTGCTATTGGCGATGCATTAGGATGGCCTAATGAGCCACGTTCTAAAAACAGAGCAAAAAAGTCAAAAGTCATGGATGATTTTGTTGGATGGATTCGCAGCTCTAATAATCCGCGGTGGCATGATGAGAAGATTTTACCCGGCGAGTACAGTGATGATACACAACTGACACTGGCTGTGGCACGAAGCATAATTGCTGGTGACTGGGAGACATTTTTTGCAGAAAAAGAACTTCCTTTCTGGCTAAACTACGAACGTGGAGGGGGAGGCGCTTTGCTAAAAGCTGCGAAATCCTGCAAAAAGGGAATTTTGTTATGGCAATCCCGATATACTCGAGACTATTATAACGCTGGCGGAAATGGTGCTGTAATGCGTATCTTACCCCATGTTATTGCATCTGCAAAAGCACCCAATACTGCGAAACTAGTAGAGGATGTTATGAAGGATACTCTTATAACTCACGGTCATCCTCGTGCGTTTTTAGGTGCAGCATGTTATGCCTATGCGCTTGAGTATCTTTTGAGGAAAGAAACTGTTCTAGAATATGGTGAACTTGTTGCTGCTGTAATAGATGGTCAGAATGTTTGGGGGGCAGTTCCAGATTCGGATATCTTTGAAAAATGGCTTAATATTGCCTGGCAAAATCTTGAATACGACTTTTTGACAGAATGGAAAAATGTCTGCGCCCGCATGATAAAACAACTTGAACTTATAGGGACTTCGCTAAAAAAAGGGTTAATTCTTGATGATACAAAAGTACTGACGGAGTTAGAATGCTTCGATAAATCAAATGGTGCCGGAGATGTTGCTATATTAGCTGCCATCTATTTAACTTCGAGATATGCCAATAACCCTTCTCTTGGAATAAAAATCCCTGCGTTCTCATTTGGCGCTGATACTGATACCATTGCGTCTATCACAGGCGGATTATTGGGAATGCTTAGCGGAACAGATTGGATCCCGACAGAATGGAGAAAAGTTCAAGATTATAATTGTCTCATTCAAATGACGGAATTACTAATGGCAGACAATAAAAAGGAAGCTACCAAGAAAGAAGTCGCAGAAGCAAAAGCTCAAAATAGTCAATGGAATGCTACACCTATTGGCAAAATGCGATTTATTGAGTCAAGTAGTGTTCCAAATGGAAAAAAAGGTATTGTAATAATCAATAAGTGGCAGACTATACTTGGGCAAACTATATATACAAAGACTTTTCAGCCTAAAAATATATCTATACAATCTCATCAATCAAAAGAAACGGTATCAACACCTCAACAAGTTATGACTAAAGAATTAAAAAAATTCGTGCTGAATTCGATGGATATATCAGAATTACTTGGAAATCCAGAATTTAAAACGAATATTACCATAGGCAAAGTTTTGAAAATTATTGAAGATTTGATCGATGGCAAAGAATCAAGCAAAAATCTTTCTAGAAAATATAAAGTTGATCAACTATTTGTAGAACAAATAGGAAAATATGTAACAGGTCTGAAAGATAGTAACCGGGTATAATAGTTTTATTAAATTGCTGTTTATTTTAATAGAGGGAGATATTATGCCACGCTCAAATATACTTATGTATACTACAGAAGATGGAATCACAAAAATAGAAGTAACATTCGACCATGATACGGTTTGGCTTTCTATAGATCAGATGGCTGAATTATTTCAACGGGATAAAAGCGTAATTGGGAAACATGTAAGAAATATTTTTAAAGAAGGAGAATTAGCAAAAGAAGCAGTTTGGGCAAAATTTGCCTATACTGCTTCTGACGGCAAGACTTATCAGGTAGATTTTTATAATTTAGATGTTATCATTTCCGTTGGTTACCGGGTAAAATCTCTTAGAGGAACGCAGTTTAGAATATGGGCTACTTCTATTTTGAAGGAATATATGAAAAAAGGTTTCGCCTTAGATGATGAGCGTCTTAAGAATCTTGGAGGTGGAAACTATTTTGATGAATTATTGGCTCGTATCCGTGATATTCGTTCTTCTGAAAAAGTGTTTTGGAGAAAAGTTCTGGAAATATATGCAACAAGTATCGATTATGACCCAAAAGCAGAAAGTTCAATTTTGTTTTTTAAACAGGTACAGAACAAAATGCATTGGGCGGCTCATAAGCACACAGCGGCAGAAGTAATCTATCAACGGGCAGATGCAGATAAAGACAATATGGGATTAACCTCGTGGGCTGGAAGAGAGATTAAACGTTCTGATGTAGAGGTTGCAAAGAATTATTTAAACGAAAAAGAAATAGATGCGTTAAATAAAATCGTTACGGCGTATTTAGATATTGCGGAAGTTCATGCCCTGAATCAAGAACCGATGTATATGAAAGACTGGCTGGAAACAATTGATGACTATTTGAAAATGACAAGAAGGGATATTTTAACTACAAAAGGAAGAGTTACTCATAAACAGGCTCTTGAAAAGGCGCATGGAGAATACGACAAATATCGGAAAAAGCAGGAGGATATCCTTTCTCCGGTGGAATGCCATTTCCTTGAAAGCATAGAGGAATTACAGGAATTGGAAGATAAAAAATAATTTTTTGTTGTGGGCTTGACATACAGGTGACTAAGCTCGTGGAAGCGACAAATGGGTATTCCCTCGTGGAAGCGGAAAATGACATATGGTATGATATTGTCAGAGGCTACGGTTTACGCCGTAGCCTTTTTCGTCGAAAGGGGATTTTCATGGCACGAAAAAGCAGAAAACATCAACACGCAGAAATGGTTAGGACTTCTACCGCCCAAGCAGTAGGCTATATTCGACTTTCAGTTGCAAATCAAGCGGAATCCAGTTCTATCCAAAATCAGAAGTTTATTATCGAGTGCTGGGGCGATCAGCATCAAATTCCTATATTGCATTACTATATTGATAATGGTTTCAGCGGCAAACGGTTTGATCGCCCTGCGTTTCAAAAAATGATTGAAGACATCCTTGCGGGCAAAATCAACTGTGTCATTGTGAAAGACCTCTCTCGCTTGGGAAGGGACTACATTACCACCGGTTACTATATTGAAGTCATTTTCCCAGCTAACGGAGTCCGATTTGTATCTGTAAACGATCAGTTTGATACGATTGATGGTATTACCAACCAAGAACGTCCTTACAGTTCCAGGATTCGGGTACCAATAACAAACGCATTTAATGAACAAGTATCTATTGAAATTAAAAAGAAAGTGGAGGCGACTTTAGATATGAAAGCACAACACGGTACATTTATTGGGCCAAGAGCCCCATTCGGCTACCAAAAATCAGAATCGAACCACGATCAACTTATTCCTGATCCCAAAGCAGCTATTATTGTCCGAAAAATCTTTGAGTTAGCAGCGAATGGCACTGGTGTGACTGCCATAGTTCGGTATCTGAACGAGAAAGATATTCCCACACCGATCCAATATGCGAGATCGAATGGTTTAGCTGGAAACTATGATGATGGCAGCGGAGATTGGAATAGCAGATCAGTTAAGTACATCCTGACCAATCGAACCTATACCGGCATGCTTGTACAAGGGAAAGAAAAGAGGGCTGTTGTCGCAACACATGAGCCCCTGGTAGACACGGATACCTTTGACGCTATTCAAAGGTCATTTCAAGCGAAAGCGTTTAACCTCACCACAAATAGTCAATCGACAGCAAATGTTTTAAAAGGGAAAGTTATTTGCGGCTGCTGCGGTGGGAAAATGCAGCGTAAGCGCGGAACCAATCATGCAGATTGGTACTTCTTTACCTGTATTACCAAAAACCGTTTAGGTGCCGTCAAATGTACCGGTATGTATGTGCGGGAGGAAGATGTCTTTCGCGCTATCTATCATCAACTAAAACTATATGTAAACGAGCATTTTATTTCCGATTTACAGTATAAGCAGGAAATAAGAAGGCTTGACCATGATATTTCCCAATCTGATCAGCAATATCAAGAGGCCTTTAGGAATGCTGTTCATCATTACGAGAGGTTCGTTTACGGGGAGATCGGCAAAGAGGAATTCCGGGCAGCTCAGGATGTAGCAAACAAAAAGAAAGTAATTCGGGATGATATTATTGCGAGCAAGACGGCTTATGAAGGACAATACCAGGTATTTCACAAATTATTGAAAGTGAGCTACAAAGAAATCGCTCTCAGCGAGATTATGGACTGTATTGATGAAATTATTATTTGCCCAAACAAAAATATTGCCGTTAAATGGGCGATTGTCCCTTAATTATCAAATGACGCTAAACCATCTCCGCTGAATCGCCGTATCTACGTACTATTTGTTCTAAAATGTGCACTTCAATAGCCATAGAGAGGTTGAAAAGATGTCACGAATTATGTACAATATTCGTGACATTTAGTGGGAGGTAGTTCTTTGAATAGTGGATATATGACGCAGATACGTGAGCGCATTTTATCGGCGGAAGATGGAACCACTTTTGCCACTTCTGATTTTGCTGATATTACGGATTCGGCGACTGTGCGACAAAGTTTGAATCGGCTTGTTCAAGCAGGAATATTACGTCGCGTTCTTAGAGGAATTTTTGAAAAGCCGAAATATAGTAGCGTTCTCAATGAGTTTGTAGAAGTAAATCCAGATGCAGTAGCAAAAACTTTGGCTCGTACTTATCACTGGACAATCGCACCGTATGGTAACGCTGCCCTATGCCTATTAGGATTATCTAGTGAAGAGCCGACTGTTTGGTCCTACATTAGTAATGGACCATATAGAACCTATGAATGGAATTCAACTAGGCTTGAGTTTAAGCACAGGACAAATAAAGAATTCATTCAGAGATGCCTTAACTAAAGAAGAGCATAATCAAATTTTTGATACTGATGAAAAGGAGGTTATAAAATGCCTAATCACCAAGCTTCAGAACAGATGCTGGGCTATTTGTATCAGGTGCGATATGCTTTAGCGCTATTGTTGGAAAATGATAACTCTGATTTTCAAATAAGTATTGAAAAATTTGATGATGTTGCGTTTAGTAAAGATGGTATGCCAAAGCAACTTATCCAGTTGAAGCATCACATACAGCGACAAGGCAGTCTCACAGACGGAAGCACAGATTTATGGAGAACATTAAAAGTATGGATAGATGTAGTCTCTGATTCTCCTGATATTTTAAACGGAACAGAATTTCTTATTGTTACGACAGCAATTGCTCCAGATGGTACAGCTGCATCCTATCTAAAAAAGGGTAAAAATCGAAATGCGGAACGTGCATATGAGAAATTAAAGGATGTTTGCCTTAAATCAGAAAATAAAGATCACAAAAAATATTACGATTCTTTTTTGAAAACTGATGAAAGCACTATTAAGCATCTAATCAGCCAAATATGTGTTATTGATGGTGCGAGTGATATAATTGATGTTGAAAAGAATTTCAGAAAACAGATTCGGTATAGCTGTATTCCTAAGTATGAGAATCAAATTTGTGAACGCTTAGAGGGCTGGTGGTACAAAAAGGCGATTGAAGCCCTTTGCTCAGACACGCCAATATTTGTTACCCAAAGCCAAGTTAGATCGTTCATTGTATCTGTAAGCCAAGAGTATTCAGATGACAACTTGCCAATAGATATTTTTGATATTGGCAACTTGCAAGAAAATAATTTAAGTGCTAGTGAGAAAATATTTTATGAGCAACTTAAACTGATTTGTCTTGGCAGTCGTCGTATGCAAACTGCTTTAAGAGATTATTATCGTGCATTTAAGCAGAGAGCCAATTGGGTAAGGAATGATTTATTGTATGTCAATGAATTGGAAAAATATGAGCAGCGATTGATTGATGAATGGGAACACGCTTTCGCGGCTATGGAGGATGATTTAGCCGGGTATAGCGGAGTTACAGAAGAAGAAAAAATTACAGAAGGACGTAGACTTTTTTCTGAAATAGAAAAGAAAGATATCCGTATTCGTCCCAAATGCCAAGAGGCTTTTGTGATGCGAGGAAGTTACCATATGCTGGCTAATCAACTTAAAGTGGGTTGGCATATTGATTTCTATGATCGACTCAAAAAATTATTGGATACATAAGAGGGAGGCGATGGAGATGAAAAGCTGGAACATGCGAACACATGAAGTCGCATTTCTCCTCAACCCCGCTTTTTGTGGGAGAGTATTATATTCAACAATTAAAACTTATAATGATAAAACGTGCAGGGCGTTTCCGTTTCCGTTGATTTATTTAATCTTGCCTCTTGTTTTACATAAAGAAACAAGGATTAATATAAATAGTAGGACGCAGTTGCAATTATGGATTCAGCGATACCCGCAGCTTTTAATCGATTTTCCCCAAAGGGCAAGAGAACTAGTTCCAATTACAAATGAATCTGTTGAATTTCTTCTCCAAACAGGGAAAGTTCTGCTAACGCCAAATGGTGAATTAGAAATATCACCAGCTTCGAAAACATTGAGCAAAACAAAATTTGTTGATGATGAAATTTCGGAATGTCTCAAAAAAGGCGAACATATTGCCAAGTGGTTTGCAACAGCAGGAAAAGTCGAGACAATATATATTGAGTTGGGGGTGAGACCATGATGCAGATACGTGAACTTGTACTTTATGGATATAACGGGAAAGTGCGTCACCTACCTTTTGCATTGGGCCGAGTAAATATTATTACTGGTAGATCAAAATCAGGAAAATCCGTGGTAGGTGATATTATTGATTATTGCTTGGGCGGTGATTCATGTAATATTGCAGATGGAGTAGTTCGTGATAATGTAGCATGGTATGGCTTACTCCTGCAATTTGAACGTGAACGTGTATTTGTAGCACGCAAAAATCCAGATAAAGGCCAGCAAACAACAGGGGTTTGTTATATTGAAGTTGGAGAGAAAATTGAAGCTCCTGAAAAGTGCAATTTCTTATCCAATACAAATGTATCTGGGATTGAAGAATCGTTGACTCGTCGAATTGGAATCTCAGAAAATTTAAACACACCACCTGAGGGACAGAGTAGACTACCCCTTGCAGCGAATATAAGACACGCATTATATTATTGTTTTCAAGGGCAAGATGAAATTGCAGCAAAGAACTTTTTGTTTCATCGTCAATCGGATGATTTCATTACACAAGCTATTAAAGACACCATTCTTTATTTTTTGGGGGCCATTAGCGAAGAGGCTTTGGCACTGGAAAATGAAAGAAGTATACTCAAACGCAAATTAACACTTGAGAAGCGCAAACTTGAAGAAAACCGGTATTTAATGGGAGGCGGTTCTGAGAGAGCAATTGCGTTAATTGGAGAGGCTCGACAAGCTGGCCTTATTGCTGCATCGACACAGATAGATTATCAGAACTATCAGGAGATGTATTCTGTTCTTCAAGCTGCCATGAGTTGGTCGCCTAGTATGATAGGCTCTAACAGTGGAATGGATCGGCTAACTTTCTTGCAAAGTAAACTTCAGGAGATTCGGGATGAGTTTGACGAGATTGGAATTAGCCTTGATAATGCACGAAAGTTTGTCGGGGAGACCACAGGATATTCCGGAGAAGCTCAACACCAGAAAATGCGCCTTGAATCTATAGGACTTTTTGAACAACTTAATTTCAATCCCGGAAAATGTCCGTTGTGTTCTGGAGCGCTTGAACAGCCGCTTCCTAGTGTGGAGATGATAAAAACTTCTATTATCAATTTGGATAAGTCAATAGCAAATGTGACGCGCGAACAACCGAAACTTAGAGCTTTTATTTCTGATTTAGAACAAGAACGGGAAAAGAAACAGGAAGAGATTAAGGCGTTAGAAGCAGAAATTGACGGGTTATATCAGCAGGAAGATGAAAGAGCACGGTTGAGAGATATAAATGCACGGAGAGGGAAAGTTGTTGGACGAATTAGCCTTTGGATTGAGAGCGTGGAAAACGATACAGAGTCAGAAAAGCAGGAACAAATTGTAAAAGGAATCGAAGAGCGAATAAAAGAAATCGACGACATTCTTGATAGAGACTCTGTGGAGGAACGCAAGCAGTCAGCTCTTTCTCGAATACAGGTGGATATGACGGAATGGGCTAAGGTGTTGCAACTAGAACATTGTGACAATCCATATAGGCTCGACTTGAATAAGGTCACTGTTGTTGTAGATAAGCCAGAAAGGCCTGTTCCACTTAAGCAGTTGGGAAGCGGTTCGAACTGGGTAGGGGTTCATCTTATTTCATATTTTGCATTGCAACAATTTTTTATTAATGCAAATCGCCCAGTCCCAAGATTCTTATTCCTTGATCAACCATCACAAGTTTATTTTCCGTCTGAGTTGGATGAAAAACAGATAGACTGGAATGAAGTTAATAAAATGTACCAGTTTATCATCGATCGTACTAATGAACTTAACGGAAAACTACAGGTTATTATTGTTGACCATGCTGATTTAAAAGAAGAGTCATTTAGAAAATTTATTTGCGAAAATTGGTGGCCCATCGATAAAAATCTTGTACCAAATGATTGGTATGAAGCATAAAGAAGGAGGGATTCCAAATTATCATTGATTTGATGATTTGGAATTTCTCCTTTTCAGAGAATATTTTTTGTCGTGGGCTTGACATACGGGTGTCTGAGTGCATGAATTTTGATACGGTGTACGCCTGCCAATCCAGCAAGCTTTTCTAATGCCCGTGGGAGGGTGTGCTTACTGGTGGGAATCCCATTATAGCTTAGTACAAGGTCGCAGCCCTTTAAAACCTTTTGCTGTACTTCCTGCCATGCTTTTAATTCTTTAATGGTATCTGTGTCAATATAGATAGTGCGAATACTGGCTTGTGTCTTTGGTTCCACAAATTTGTATTCATCCATTGTTTTATAGTACAGCGTTTTCGTTATACTTAAAAGTCCGGTTTCAAAGTTGATGTCCGACCATTGCAGGGCTGCGGCTTCTCCGATTCTCATTCCGGTCATAAACAGGAGCCAGTATGAGATGAAAAGGCAATGTTCGTAATAATCGCCCTTGTAGAGCAGGGAAATTACCTTTTGAAATTCATCCAGTGTCCAAAAATCCACTTTTGTTTTCTTGCTCTTGATGTTTCCTATCATTCGTGACGGATTTTTCTTTGCAAGACCGAGAACAACTGCTCTGTCAAAGGCAATGGAGAGCATACCCTGTACAATACGGATATAGTTTGGACTAAATTCTTTTGCGAGTTCAAGCTGCCAGTTCTGGACGTTAATGGGTTCTATCTCATCCACCGTCATTTTGTAAAAGTATGAAAAATGCTTCTGAATGGTAGAACGGCGGTTCAGATAGGTACTTTCCTTTACCTGTGTTTTATACCAAGGCAGGTAAGTTTCTTCAATGAACTGTTGAAAGGATAGCTGCTGTTTCTTTTCCGTTAATTCCTCTGTGGATGTCAGCATAAGCTTTGAATATGCTTCTCTAGCTTCCTTTTTTGTCTTGAATCCGCTTTTGTATTTCTGAATCTGTTTTCCGGTAATCGGATGAAAACCTAAGTTTGCTCTAAAATAATAAGTTCCGTTTTCTGCTTTCTTAATAGGGTCTTTTGCCATGATTTCACTCCTTACATAAATGTGCAAGAAGTACAATCAGTTTGATTTATCAGTAAAAGTAATCCCTAGCAATTCTTCCACAGCTTCTCTGGGAACCCTGTCCAGTTTGCGTGACTGATAGTAGGTATGCCCTTTTGAAATCATAAGTTTTTTTGCTTCTCTTATGATGTCTGCTGCGAATGAAGTCCCATAACCCAGTTCTATTAAGTCTTTTTTTGTTACTGTAATCATGTTCCTCCTTTCCATAGACCAGATATGGAACCCTCAATATCTGTCTACATTATATCAGATTTTATGGCAAAAGTAATATTAAGATTGTATTTCCTGCAAATAGTTATTTGATTTTGAATGAAAAATTATAATTCAAAATAGTATATAAGCAAGCCGAACAGCTTTCGCTAAAGCTCATGGGAATCTCACCCCTGCATGGTTCTCATCCAGCCGTACCCTTTGCCAGCGGTGCTACATCATCACACGGACTAAGGCTGTACGGAAGTATCATTATCACGATAGAAAGGTCATGGCGGCAGCTATTGCGGTAAGCTGCTTATGGAACGCTGGCAGGAATCGCTATCCGGTTTCATCCCTCCTTTGGTGGGTTACGGCGTGCCAGCCCAACGGCTCTCTTTCTATCGAAACGTATTCGGCTGCTTTATGCTGCGTTGATTAGACGCTTTCTTTTTCAAGGAACAATCTGGCTTTGTCAGCCTGTTAAAATGCACTGGTGATAATGCACTTTAATAGACTGGCAAGCTCTGTCTGGGAAGCATGGGCTTGTCCATGCTTCCACAGGAGAGCGTTATTTTTACTTTGGTTCCCTGATTTCAAAAGATAAAATCTTTGCAATCAGACGTGTTTCCATCCGGCGGCGTAGGGTTTCATCTACAACCATGTGGGTATTGCCATATTCGTCTTTCATGGGACGCATGGAACGGCTGGCAATAAAACCGCTGTAATGGCGTACAATCTGGTTGACTGCTTCAATATCGCCGTCCGCAGCCCTGACAATCACAGGAAACGGAATCATAGGGTGCTTTGCTGTCATGCTTCTTCCTCCATAAATTTTTTGATAAATTCCAGTCCGGCGTGTCTTCTTCTCTGGATGGTAGAACGGTTGACTTCCAGAATTTTTGAAATTTCCGTATCGTCAAATCCGAGGAAATAATATCTCAGGATAACGTCACGTTTCTTTCCATCCAGATTTTCTAATGCTTCTGCTAATAGGCTGTTTTCAATGCGGACAGTAAATCCATCCATTTCAAAAGTATGGAAATGGGAGGGATAGGTGTCTTCGGAAGAAAACAGATTGACGGTGTAATCGTCCATATCACAGAACAGGGTTTCCCGTTTACACTGTCTGGACAACGCTTTGAGATAGTCTTTGCGTTCATCCTCCATAGCGACTTTACAGATATAATCAAACTGGTTCTCTATGGTTGTCTGAAATTCAGATGGCTTCATCATTGCTCACCCCCTTTCCAGCCTTGAAAGGGAGCGAGTTGATAGGAATTTCTGCTTCTTTCCCCCTTTTCGCTCTTAGTCCCGACAGGACAGGGGGTGCAGTTGCGTTTTGAGAAGAAAAATTTAAAAACTTTTTCTTCCAACTAAAAAAGCACGCAAACAGACGATATTTCTGCTTGTGTGCTTCGATAGTTCTTTCTATGTATTCTGAAAAACCACATTGAGGGTCAGACTTTTCTAGTATAGAATAAATTAAATTTCTACTATATATTTTAAGGATAATGTATGGTAAAATAGTGTTATCTAAGAAAGGATGAACACTATGAGAAA
>ERZ1032091.249-NODE-249-length-14727-cov-15.779512_pt1 | contig 14727 bp, 18 predicted proteins | sample MGYA00518165_ERZ1032091 | MGnify/ENA primary metagenome ERZ1032091 (study PRJEB33719, sample SAMN04261302) | wastewater metagenome | biome: rural village; feature: human; material: feces | host: Homo sapiens | place: El Salvador | collected 2013-01-07 ...
AGCCCGGGGGTACAGGGGGCGGCGGCGACTGGCCGCCCCCTGTGCGCTCCCTGCGGCATAAGAGACATAACGCAGAAGATCAACCGGGAGCGCAATCTGCCGGGAATTAACATAGAAGTTGTAGCCCTGCTAAACATAGTGCGAGCAGGGGAATTTACGGTTGTGCCGTTATTTCTGTAGCCCTGCTAAGCGTAGCGCGAGCAGGGAAAATCCCGGATGGCGGCGCGTGGTGTCTTATCCGGACTACAAAAGCGTCAAAACCACGCCTTAACCTCCAACGCCGTGGCCCATTAACGCCAGCGCGTGGCTGACGATGGTCTGACGGTTGACCGCCTGTAAACGCGGATCGCTGTGAATGCGTGAAAATGGCACCAGCACCAGGCTAATCACCGTGGTAAACAGCAGCTCCGGCGCCAGCGCCGGATTGATCTTGCCCTCCAGCTGCCAGCGACGCACCGTCTCCAGCATCACCTGAAAACGCTCCTCGCCGAAGCGGGCATCCATATGCTGACGCAGGATCGGCATCTCGCCGATGATCTCCTGCATCCACAGCGGCGCAAACCAGGCGTTTTTCTCCGCCATATGCGCCAGCGTCTCGACCATCATCGTCAGCGCCAGCACCGGGTCCTGTGGATGATCGACAAAGATGCGGCTGATGTGATTGCGCAGCGGCATAAAGCGCTCCTCAATCAGCTGAGTCACCAGCGCATCCCGCGAGCTGAAGTAGTAATGCAGCATCGCCGGCGTCACCCCGGCCTCTTTGGCGATGGCGTTCAACGATACGCGGCCCGCCCCGTCGCGGGCAAACAGCGTCAGGGCGATGTCCATCAACTGTTCGCGGTTGGCGGTACCCGGTTTTTTACCGCGCGGCCGACCCGGGCGGCGGGGAGCATCCTGATCCTTTTGTGCTGTCATGATATGGCGATCTCTTGACCCGACTCATTCTTTCACTAAATATTAATTATGCATTTAATTAATTTCAAGCGAGCGTTGTAATGACTACTCAAGTCGCAAACCCACCGGTGCAGTCGATACGCCTGCTGTTCAGCGCATTGCTGCTGGTGATGCTGCTTTCAGCGCTGGATCAGACCATTGTCTCCACCGCGCTGCCGACGATTGTCGGCGAACTGGGCGGGCTGGACAAGCTTTCCTGGGTGGTCACCGCCTATATCCTCAGCTCCACCATCGCGGTGCCGCTGTACGGTAAATTTGGCGATCTGTTCGGCCGCAAAATCGTGCTGCAGGTGGCGATTGGGCTGTTTCTCGTCGGCTCCGCGCTCTGCGGGCTGGCGCAGAATATGACCCAACTGGTGCTGATGCGCGGCCTGCAGGGGCTCGGCGGCGGCGGCCTGATGGTGATCAGCATGGCGGCGGTCGCCGACGTCATCCCGCCCGCCAACCGCGGCCGCTATCAGGGGCTGTTCGGCGGCGTTTTCGGCCTGGCGACGGTGATCGGCCCGCTGATCGGCGGTTTTCTGGTGCAGCACGCCTCCTGGCGCTGGATCTTCTATATCAACCTGCCGCTCGGCCTGTTCGCGCTGCTGGTGATCGGCGCGGTATTCCACAGCAGCAATAAACGCAGCCAGCATCAGATTGACTGGCTGGGGGCGATTTATCTCAGCATGGCGCTGCTGTGCATCATCCTGTTTACCTCGGAAGGGGGCAGCGTCCATGCGTGGAATGACCCGCAGCTGTGGTGCATTCTGGCCTTCGGCATCGTGGGGATCATCGGCTTTATTTACGAAGAACGGATGGCCGCCGAGCCGATTATTCCGCTGGCGCTGTTCCGCAACCGCAGCTTCCTGCTGTGCAGCCTGATCGGCTTCGTCATCGGCATGTCGCTGTTCGGGTCAGTCACCTTCCTGCCGCTCTATCTGCAGGTGGTGAAGGAGGCGACGCCCACCGAAGCCGGGCTACAGCTGATCCCTCTGATGGGCGGCCTGCTGCTGACCTCGATTATCAGCGGGCGGATTATCAGCCGTACCGGTAAATATCGCCTGTTTCCGATCCTCGGCACCCTGCTCGGCGTGACCGGCATGGTACTGCTGACCCGCATTACCATTCACTCGCCGCTGTGGCAGCTGTACCTGTTTACCGGCGTGCTGGGAGCGGGTCTGGGGCTGGTGATGCAGGTGCTGGTCCTGGCGGTGCAGAATGCGATGCCGGCGCAGATGTACGGCGTCGCCACCTCCGGCGTGACCCTGTTCCGCTCGATTGGCGGCTCCATCGGCGTGGCGCTGTTTGGCGCGGTGTTCACGCACGTGCTGCAGAGCAACCTGCAACAACTGCTGCCGGAAGGCGCGGTGCTGCCGCCGGGAATGAATCCGGTGGCGGTCCAGCACCTGCCCGCGGATATCCGCCTCGACTACCTCGACGCCTTCGGCGCGGCGATCCACGCGGCGTTTCTGATGGCGGCCGGCATTATGGCGGTGGCGTTTGTCCTCTCATGGCTGTTAAAGGAGGCGCCGCTGAAGACCGCGACGCATTAAGCGGCCCCGGCGATGCGCAGCAGTGCCTGACGCAGCGCCGGTGCGGCAAAATCGATAAATTTGCGCAGCTTAAGCGGCGCCAGATCCCGAGCGGTATACAGCAAATGGACCGGCGCCGGATCCGGCTCGACGTTTTCCAGCAGCAGACGGAGCTCCCCGTGGCGCAGGCCATCCAGCGCCTGATAATGCAGTAAGCGGGCCACCCCCACCCCCAGCCGCGCGGCATCGGCGGCGCTCTCCGGCGTGGTGACGGATAGCACCGGCGGCAGGTTAATCAGCTGGTCCTCGCGCTCAGCGGCGCGAAAGCGCCAGCCGCGATAGGGCATCGGCGATTCAATGCGGATGATCGGCAGCGCCGCCAGATCGCGCGGCCGCTGCGGCTCGCCGTATTTCGCCAGCAGCGCCGGATGGGCGCAGGCCACAATCCGCATGGTGCCGAGGCGGGTGGCCACCATGCTGCTGTCCGCCAGGTCGCCAATCCGCACCGCCAGATCGACATGGTCGCTCACCAGGTCGGCATTGCGATCGCTGAGCAGCAAACGGACGCGAATTAGCGGGTAGCGGGCGATAAATTCACTGATTACCGGAAGAACGTGCTGGCGTCCAAACATCGTCGGCGCGGAGATCACCAGCTCACCCTTTGGCTCCTGATATTCGCCCGTCGCCTGGCGTTCGGCGTTTTCCACCTCCTCAAGGATCCGCCGCGCGGCGGCGACATAATCGACCCCGGCGTCGGTGAGCGTCAGTTTGCGGGTGGTTCGCGCCAGCAGGCGTACGCCCAGCGCGCTCTCCAGTTCGCCAATATGGCGGCTGACGGTGGTCAACGGCATATTCAGCGCCCGCGCCGCCGCCGACATGCTCCCCAGCTCGGTCACTTTCACCAGCAGCGCCATCGCGCTTAATCGATCCATTATTCTCCCGTTTTGCGGAAAGATGATTGCCACTTTACCCGTATTATCATTCTTCACAGTACAGTCCATGATGGCGCCAGACAACAGGAGGCGCTATGGCAGCAACCTTTCTTGATATCGCTATCACCCCGGACGTGATAGATGTGCAGCATGAAATGGGCAGCGACTCGCTGTGGCAAACGCCGCGCAGTCGCCGCCAGGCCGACCGCTTCGGCGACAGCGAAGCGGGGATGATCGCCACCCGCGACAGCTTTTATCTGGCGACGGTGTCGCAGAGCGGCTGGCCCTACATTCAGCATCGCGGCGGCCCGCTGGGGTTTCTGCATCTGCTGGATGACACCACCCTGGCGATGGCCGATTTCGGCGGTAACCGCCAGTACATTACTACCGGCAATCTGCGCGGCAGCGACCGGGCCTGCCTGTTTTTGATGGATTATCCGCGCCGTGCCAGGCTGAAAATCTACGCCACCGTCGAGGTCCTGGCGGCAGAGGACCACCCGCAGCTGCTGGCGCAGGTGGCGCCGGCCAACTATCGCGCCCGCATTGAACGTCTGTTTCTTTTTCATTTGCAGGCGTTTGACTGGAACTGCCCGCAGCACATTACGCCGCGCTACAGCGCGCAGCAGGTGGCGGAGTACAGCCAGAACCTGCAGCAACGTATTCATGACCTGGAGCAGGAGAATCAGCGCCTGCAGCAGCAATTAGCCCGTAGAGGAGAGTAAGCATGACCGAACAACGTCCCCCGTTACCGCCGTTTACCCGCGACAGCGCTATCCAGAAGGTCCGCGCCGCGGAAGATGGCTGGAACAGCCGCGATGCGGAAAAAGTCGCCCTGGCCTACACCGTGGATAGCGAATGGCGCAACCGCAGCGAATTTGTCCACGGTCGGGGGCAAATTGTTGAGTTCCTGCAGCGAAAATGGCGCAAGGAGCAGCAATACCGGCTGATTAAGGAGCTGTGGGCATGGCAGGAGAATCGCATTGCCGTGCGCTTCGCCTATGAGTGGTGCGACGACAGCGGCAACTGGTTTCGCTCGTATGGCAATGAGAACTGGGAGTTTGATAAGCATGGACTGATGCAGACGCGCTACGCCTGCATCAACGATCTGCCAATTAGCGAAAGCGAGCGCCTGTTCCACTGGCCCCAGGGGCGCCGCCCGGACGATCATCCGGGGCTCAGCGAGCTGGGGCTGTAAAACCGGCGCTGCGCGACGGATTAATCGGCTTTCGGGAAGTCGACTACCGTGTCGTTAACCCGGTTCACCATGTTGGTGAACAGGATGGCGCTGATGGCGCTGATAATCTCAATCACCTGCTGGTCGCTAAAACCGGCGTTGCGCAGCGCGGCGACGTCGGCTTCCGGCAGCGTACCGGTGGTGGTCACCAGGGTCTGCGCGAATTTCACCAGCGCATCAAGCTGCGCCTCTTCCGCATACTCCCCGCGGCGCAGGGCGTGGATCTGCTCGCTGCTGAAGCCGGCTTTTTTCGCCATCAGGGTATGCGCGGCCAGACAGTAGTCACAGCCGGTGGCTTCGCTGACCGACAGGTTAATCGCTTCCAGCTGTTGGGCGCTGAGGCTGCCTTTATGGAGCATCGCATTGTGCGCCAGCGCCTGCTGCAGCGCCGCCGGCGAGTGGCCGCCGATGGTCAGGTAGGCGTTCGGCACTTTGCCCATCGCTTTTTTGATCCCGGCGAAAATATCGGCGGCTTTGCCGGTGGCGTCTTGTTCACGGATATCTGCTAAACGGCTCATGGTTAACTCCTGTTGTTATCGAGGGTGTGTTGGCAATGGGGTCATCTTAGGCGCTTGCCGCATGCTAGACTGGCGGTCTTCGTCTCACCTTTTTGTCTTATCGTCTCAGGAGAAGCATGGACAGTCTCAGTCATCTGCTGGCGCTGCTGGCGCCGCGCTGCGAAGTGAACCTGCACTGTCGCTTCGGCGGCCGCTGGCAGGCCGGGCACCAGCAAATGCGCAGCGGCGTGGTGCCCTGGCACGTGGTGCTGCGCGGCGAGGGGCGGCTCAACGTCGGCGGCCAGACCCATCACCTGCGCGCGGGAGATGTCGTCCTCCTGCCCCACGGTTCGCCGCACCTGATGGAGAGCCTGGTGGAGTGGGGCCAGGTGCTGCCGGTGGCGCACCGGTTTAACGGCACGGTGACGGAAATGCGCGCCGGCCCGGCGGAGGGGGCGCTGGAGATGCTGTGCGGCGAATTCTATTTTGGTCCGCACGTCAGCTGGCTGTTCAGTGAAGCATCGACGCTGATCCATCTCCATACCGATGCGCGTGAAGACTGCCCGGAGCTGGACGCGCTGCTTAATATACTGGTGCGCGAGAGCCTGGCGCAGCGTCCCGGCGGCAGCGCTATCGTGCGCAGCCTCGGCGATACGCTGCTGGTGCTCCTGCTGCGCATGCTGCTTGGCGAGCAACAGCCGCCCGGCGGGCTGCTGCGCCTGATGAGCGATGAACGCCTGATGCCGGCGGTGCTGGCGGTGATGGCGACCCCGGAGCAACCGTGGACGCTGGAGAGTATGGCCGCCCGCGCGTTTTTATCACGGGCCACCTTTGCCCGTCATTTTGCCCGCGTCTATCACCTGACGCCGCAGGCGTGGCTGTCGCAGTTGCGAATGGCGCTGGCCGCCCGGCTGCTGCGCCTGGAGCGTCAGACCAACCTCGAGGTCATTGCCGAACGCTGCGGCTTTCAGTCGCTGGCGTCCTTCTCGAAGCGCTTCAAAATGCGCTATGGCGTGACGCCGGGCGAGTGGCGACGGGGCTAGCGCCTCGCGTTTCGCGAAGATGATTTTATTTCCAGTTGCGTGGTTTGCTGTTTATTACCCGACCCGAAAGTCGCTATAGTTTTGCACGAAAAAACAATGACAGTCAGGACAGACAGGGTGAAGAGGATGAGATTACGTTTACGGGCCGCCGCCGCGGTAATGCTGGCGGGTCTGGCGCTGGTCGGCTGCGACCAAAAGGGTAATGAAGCGAAGCACATTAAGGTGGGCGTGATTAACGGCGCCGAGCAGGATGTAGCGGAAGTGGCGAAGAAGGTGGCCAAAGAGAAGTACGGTCTGGAGGTCGAGCTGGTGGGATTCAGCGGCTCGCTGCTGCCTAACGAATCGACCAACGCCGGGGATCTGGACGCCAACGTCTTCCAGCATCGGCCTTTCCTTGAGCAGGACAACAAAGCGCATAACTATCATCTGGTGGCGGTCGGGAATACCTTCGTCTTCCCGATGGCCGGCTATTCGCGCAAGATCAAGTCAGTCGCCGAACTGAAAGACGGCGCGACGATCGCTATCCCCAACGATCCGACCAACCTCGGGCGGGCGCTACTGCTGCTGCAAAAAGAGAAGCTGATTACCCTCAAAGCCGGGACCGGCCTGCTGCCGACGGCGGTGGATATCACCGACAACCCGCATAACCTGAAGATCATGGAGCTGGAAGGGGCGCAACTGCCGCGCGTACTCGACGATCCCAAAGTCGACGTGGCTATCATCAGCACCACCTACCTGCAGCAAACCGGGCTGTCGCCGGTTCGTGACGGCATCTTTATCGAAGATAAAAACTCGCCCTACGTGAACATCATCGTGACCCGGGAAGACAATAAAGACGCGCAAAACGTGAAGGAGTTTATGCAGTCGTACCAGTCGCCGGAGGTGGCGAAGGCGGCAGAGACTATCTTCAACGGCGGCGCGGTGCCTGGCTGGTAAGCCAACACACAGGGAGAGGCGCGTATGGTACGCCAACGGCAGGCTGACCTGCTGCTGATTGCCGCGACGGTGATTGCCGCCTGCGGCTGGATATTTTCCCGCGAGGCGATCGCCGGCATGCCGGTGTTCGCGTTTCTTGGGCTGCGTTTTTTCTTCGCCGCGCTGCTTCTGCTGCCGTTCTGCCGCGGTTTTCGCCCGCAAAAGCAGCACTGGCCAAAACTCATCATCAGCGGACTCTGGTTTGCCCTCAACCTCTGCCTGTGGATCTATTCGGTCTCCACGACGGCGTCGCTCGGCGAAGGGGCGTTTATCATGAGCCTGTCGATGATGTTCGTCCCGCTGACCGCATGGGTGATGATGAAGGTGCGCCCGCCGCGCGCCTGGTGGGAGTGCCTGCCGATCGCGGTGGTTGGCCTGGGGCTGCTCAGTCTGCATATGCCGATAGCCTTCCACCCCAGCCAGGGCTGGTTTTTGCTGACGGCGCTGGTGCAGTCGATCTGGTTCTGTTACACCAGCCGCTGCGCGCGTGAAGTACCGCTGATCCCCCTGACCACCGTGCAGCTGGCGATCACCGGTATCGTCGGGTTGACCATCTCCGCTGCCGTTGAACGCTGGGACCAGCCGATGACCCTGCCGACTCTCGGCTGGCTGGTGGCCAGCATTGTCATCGCCACCAGCCTGCGCTTCGGTCTGCAGATGAAGGGGCAGAAGTACGCGGCGGTGGCCAGCGCGGCGATCATCATGGTGCTCGAACCGCTGCTGACGGTCATTGCCGCCGCGCTGTGGTACGGCGAACAGCTGCCGCTGCAGAAGATTATCGGCGGCGTGCTGATCCTCGTGGCCCAGCTGTGGTTCCGCTGGCGGATGCTTAAGCCGTAAGCGGGCCGCTTCGCCGCTGCGCCATCAGCTGCAGCAGCGGCACCAGCGACAGCCCGTCCGGCATCTCGCCGCGGGCGATCAGCTGGTTTATCTCGTCGAAGGTAAACCAGCCGGTCTCCATCACCTCATCCTGATCTGCATCCATCCCCACCCAGCGTAAACCGGTGGCCAGCCAGGTGATAAACAGCTGATCGCTGCTGCCGTAGGAGGGGTTAAAGCGAATGATCTCCTCAACGCGTTGCGCCTGCCAGCCGGTCTCTTCCCGCAGCTCGCGCAGCGCGGCGACCGCCGGGTCTTCCTCTTCATCGACGCCGCCAGAAGGGATCGCCCACACCACCTTATCGATCAGGTAGCGGTAGTGGCGAATCAGCAGCACCTTCTCATCCTGGATGGCCACAATCCCCACCGCCGGGCGCGGGTAATGAATGGAATAAAAGTCGCGGCGCTCGCCGGGGGCGACATCAATACCCACCTTACGCATGCTGAACCACGGCGTCTCGGCGATGACCTGCGGGTCGTGCATATCGGCGGCGGTCAGTTTCATTTTCATCCTGCCACTCCTGTCAAAAATTGAGCCTTAAGAACAACATAGCCGGAGGCGGATGGCAACCGTCGCAGGTTGGCCCGATTTCATCGATCATTGCCCAAACGGCCCTGTTGAGCCAGGCGGGGACTCAGTACGATGTTCGTCAGATGACCCCAGAGGAATGCCAACATGAACATAACCCACATCCGTAATGCGACCCAGATTATTCACTACGCCGGGAAAAGATTTCTCATCGATCCGATGCTGGCGGACAAAGGCGCCTGGCCGGGTTTTCCGGGCACCGCGCGCAGCGAACTGCGCAATCCGCTGGTTGAGCTGCCGTTTTCCCGCGATAAAATTGTCGACGTTGACGCGGTGATCGTCACCCATACCCATGACGATCACTGGGACGCGGCGGCGATCGCCGCGATCCCGAAAACCCTGCCGGTGTTCGTCCAGCATGAGGCCGACGCCGCGCTGCTGCGCAGCCAGGGATTTCAGGATCTGCGCCTGCTGTCGGCAGACAGCGAATTTGCCGGCGTGCGCCTGCAGAAAACCACCTCCGGCCAACACGGCAGCGACCGGACCTACGCGGTGCCGGCGATGGCTGAACGCCTGGGCGAGGCCTGCGGCGTGGTGTTTCGCCATCCGCAGGAGAAGACGCTGTGGCTGGTGGGGGATACTATCTGGCGCGATGACATTGCAGCCGACCTGCTGAAGCTGCGCCCGGACGTGGTGGTCCTCAACGCCGGCTACGCCCACGTCATCGGCTTTGGCCCGATTATCATGGGCAAGGAAGATCTCCTGAACGTGCACTTCGCCCTACCGGAAGCAAAAATCATGGCTATCCACCTCGAGGCGGTCAACCACTGCCTGGTGAGCCGGGAAGAGATGCGCCAGTATGCGCTGGATAATCAGATTGCCGATGTGGTTTCTATCCCGCAGGATGGGGAAACCGTCGTTTATTAACATGTGCAAGGGGAAAGGACGATGAAACTCACCGACGTGGCGATTGTCGCTGTAGAGGGCTTTAGCCCGTTTCACTACGCCGTCCCCTGCATGCTGTTTGGCGATTCGGTTTCGGAAATCAAACGCTTTAATCTGCACATTTGCGCCGAGCGGCCGGGGCTGCTGCGCGCCCGCGATGGTTTTGCGCTGTACGCCACCGGCGATTTCGCCGCGCTGGAACAGGCGGATATCGTGGTGGTGCCTTACTGGGGCGAGGTCGATCGGCGTCCGCCGCAGGCGCTGCTTGATAGCCTGGTGCGGGCCCGGGATAACGGCGCGGAGATTGTCGGCCTGTGTCTCGGCGCGTTCGTCCTCGGCTACGCCGGGCTGCTGGATGGCAGGCGAGCGGCGACTCACTGGGAGTTCGAGCAGGATTTCCAGCGCCGGTTTCCGCAGGTGCAGCTGGATATCAACGCCCTGTACGTCGACGACCAGCGGATCATTACTTCGGCGGGCACCGCGGCGGCGCTGGACTGTTGCCTCTACATCATCCGCCAGCGTTTCGGCAGCCTCGCGGCCAACCAGATCGCCCGGCGGATGATTGTTTCGCCGCACCGCGAGGGCGGCCAGGCGCAGTTTATCGCCCAGCCGGTGCCGAAAAACACCCGCGATGCGCGAATCAACTGCCTGCTGGATTATCTGCAGCAGCATATTGCCAAGCCGCACAGTCTCGATTCGCTGGCCCGGGTGGTGGCGATGAGCCGCCGTACCCTGACCCGCCACTTCACCCGGGCAACCGGGATGAGCATTACCGACTGGCTGACCGCCGAACGTCTGCGCCGCAGCCAGACTCTGCTTGAGGCGGGCGATCTGCCGGTCGAGCAGGTGGCGGAGGCGGTGGGCTATCTTTCAGTGGTCACCTGGCGCCAGCAGTTTAAAGCGCGCTTTGGCGTCAGCCCGACGGAATGGCGGCGTACCTTTCGTCGCGGCGCTTAGCCGGCGAGGGTCGCACTGTCGATCACGAAGCGGTATTTCACGTCACCCTTGACCATTCTTTCCCAGGCTTCGTTGATCTCATCGCCGCGGATCAATTCGATATCGGCGACGATGCCGTGTTCGGCGCAGAAGTCGAGCATCTCCTGAGTTTCCGGAATACCGCCGATCATCGAGCCGGCAATTGACCGGCGGCGGAAGATCAGATTGAACACTTCCGGCGACGGATGCGGCGTGGCCGGGGCGCCAACCAGCGTCATGGTGCCATCGCGTTTCAGCAGCGTGGTGAAGGCATCGAGATTGTGCGGCGCCGCCACGGTGTTGAGGATGAAGTCGAAGCTTTTGACGTGGGCCGCCATTTCGTCGTCGTTGCGCGACACCACCACGTCATCGGCGCCCAGCGCTCTGGCCGCATTACGCTTGGATTCGGAGGTGGTAAAGGCCACCACGTGGGCCCCCATGGCATGGGCCAACTTGATCCCCATATGCCCCAGGCCCCCGATGCCGACCACGCCGACTTTTTTACCCGGCCCGACGTGCCAGTGGCGCAGCGGCGAGTATGTCGTGATCCCAGCGCACAGCAGCGGCGCGACGGCGGCCAGCTGCGCTTCGGGATGGGTTATCCGCAGCACGTAGCGTTCATTGACCACGATCTGCTGGGAATAACCGCCAAGCGTGTGTCCCGGCGCGTCCTGGGTCGGCCCGTTATAGGTCAGCACCATGTGGTCGCAGTAGTTTTCCAGCCCCTCAGCGCACTCTTCGCACTGTTGACAGCTATCGACCATACAGCCGACGCCCACCAGATCGCCGACGGCGTAGCGCGAGACGGCGTTGCCGACCGCGGTCACCCGACCCACAATTTCATGCCCCGGCACGCAGGGATACAGCGTTCCCGCCCATTCCGATCGCGCCTGGTGGAGATCGGAGTGGCAGACGCCGCAGTAAGCGATGGCGATCTGTACATCCTGCGGCCCCGGGTCGCGGCGGGTGATGGCCATTGATTCCAGCGGCTGGCTGGCGGAGTAGGTACCAATAGCGTTGATCAGCATAGCGAAACCTCTTCTTGATGAATGGACTCAATAGAACGGGAGGGGAATGCGGGTGGTCAGTGGCATCGATAAGCGTAGCCTGGACTGGCCGAGATGCGAGGGGGAAAGCGGTAGAGAAACCCTCAGGCGCGGCCTTAACCAGCGCAGTAAATAATAAGATGGCCTTATCTTTATCGCCGCTAAGCCTTATAGGTATTTACGGCATATAGTATTATTTATTCCTGTAGAATAGAGATAAATAGTTTTTGCAGATAATGATGCTTACACTCTTTTTATCCCCGTAACGTCTTGTCTTTTATTCGTTATTTCACCTGTTGATACTATGATTCTCAACGAATCACTTTTTCAACCTGACCTGATGGCATAAAAACCATGTCGATACCTGCAGCCAGCCCCTCTACCGACCAGGCGTTAACGTCCTTTTACTACGGAAGACAGACAAAGCCGTTATTGGCGGTGAAATCCCTGTTATCTGCGTTCCTGCCCGTCAGCTCACCCTTTGCGCTGCCGCGATCGACCTATTATCGTTTCCCGCCGACCCGGGAAGAATCTGGAATAATTTTAATCGAAGAGGGGATTGCCTCCGTTTGCCATGCGGAGAAGAGCATGGTTGTATCAACGATATTTGCCCCTTCGCTATTGGGATTAATCTATGGTTACGGCGCGTTTAATGGTATCCCGGAAAAAAGCCACTGTTCCGTATTTGCTGAGACGGATTTGCGCGGAGGCTGGATAGGACACCAGGTGGCGGTCGAGATCCTCAATGAGAAAAACCTGTGGCAGGAGATGGCTCATATTCTGGCGCAGCGATTGATGGTGTTGAGGATGCGTTCGCAGGAGATGGTGGGGGTGGATTCTTATCCGATGGTGCGAACCCTGCTAACAGAGCTGGCGGACTACCCGGAGGAGTATCGTCGCCAAATTAATGCGTTAAGCTTTATACAGCGCCGCACCAACCTGTCGCGCAGCCGTGTTATGTCGATTCTGGCAGAGCTGCGCAAAGGTGGTTACATTACGGTCCATCGCGGGGTGCTGGAAAAGATAACCCGCACGCTTCCCGCCCACTTTTAAACCCGCGCGGCGGAGGGGCGTGATTTTCCCACCCCTCGTCAGCCGGTGGGCTAAGGCTCAACCGGCGTCAGAAAGTCCAGCCGCAGCGGCTCAGCCAGCAGAGACTCCATCTGCGCCATAAACGCCTGAAAATAGGGCATCGCGACATGGGCATCGAGGGCGTCCTGTCCCTGCCACGCCTCGCGCATATAGAAGGTGTCCGGCGCGTCGCGCAGCTGAAACAGGGCATAGTCGAGGTTGCCCGGCTCCTGTCTCGTCGGCAGGAGCAGCGCCTGCAGGGCCTGGCGCAGGGCGTCCGTTTGGCCCGGTTTCGCCTTGAGCACGGCGATAAGCGATATCATCTTAAAACCCCTCCAGCACGATCTTGCCGACGGCGCGTCCGGTTTCCAGCTGGCGATGCGCTTTCTGCAGATTGGCGGCGGTGATGGCGCCGTAATGTTCGCCAAGGGTGGTTTTGATAGTGTGGTTGTCGATCAGCGCCGCCACGCGGTTGAGCAGCTGATGCTGGGCGATCATATCATCCGTCTCAAACATTGAACGGGTGAACATAAATTCCCAGTGCAGGGACAGGCTTTTCGCTTTCAGCGGCACCACGTCCAGGGTCTCCGGGTCATCAATCAGCGCCAGCTTGCCCTGCGGGGCGAGGGCGTCGATCAGCGCGTTGAAGTGCTGCTCGGTATTGGTCAGGCTGGCGACATGGGTTACCGACGTGATACCAATGCGCGCCAGCTCGTCGGCGAGCGGCTTGCTGTGATCGATCACATGGTGCGCGCCCGCCTCGCGGACCCACTGCTGGCTCTCCGGACGCGAGGCGGTGCCGATCACCGTCATGGCGGTCAGTTTACTGGCCAGCTGGGTCAGGATAGACCCCACGCCGCCCGCCGCGCCGACGATTAGCAGCGTGTCGCCCGCATTGCCGCCTTCCTCAACGCCGAGACGGTGAAACAGCAGCTCCCAGGCGGTGATCGCCGTCAGCGGCAGCGCGGCGGCGGAGGCATTATCGAGGGTGCGCGGTTTGTGCGCCACCAGGCGCTCATCCACCAGCTGATATTCACTGTTGCTGCCGGCCCGGCCCAGCGCGCCGGCGTACCAGACCTCGTCCCCGGGCGCGAACAGCGTCACTTCCTCACCGACGGACTGCACCACGCCAACGGCGTCCCAGCCCAGCACCCGCGGCGTGTCGCCCTGAAAGCCGGCGCGCACTTTGGTGTCTACCGGATTGACCGAGATAGCCTTCACAGCGACCAGCAGATCACGCCCGTGGGCGGTGGGGATCGGCAGGTCGATCTCGGTTAAAGAAGGGATGTTGTTGCCGTCAGCGGCGGCTTGAGTAATGGCGATAGCTTTCATAACTGCTCCGGTCTGTGATTCGGGTGAATGAAAAGATGGAGCCATCGTAGACCGCTGCCGGGAGGGGAAAAACGGGCTAACGGCAATAACAGTTATATGCAGAAAGTGAAAATCAGCCCACCTGATAGAAGTCGAGCATCACCCCATCCTGGGTCCGGCCACCGGCGCAGATAAACAGCGAGGTGGTTAGCCAGCTGAGCGCGGGAGCATCCACCTCAAAGGTGGGCACGGTGCGAAAATAGATGGCTTCTGGCGGAATATCGCTAAAAAAGCGCATATCGTCGGCGAAAAGCTGGTCATGATACTGGGCCGGCACCCGGCGGATGCCATTGTTTTCCACATAGACCGTGCCTTCCGCCACCTGCAGGGCATAGCGGGCGGACAGCCTGCAGGTGCCGTCGGGTTCGATTATCTGGCTGTCGACGCCGCCGGGTAATACGTGGCCGCGAAGTTGACCCGAGACGCTGCCGCCGACAATCGGGATCAGCTGGCGCTTACCGGTCTGCGGGCTGCGGGAGACGATTATCGGTTTATCAACCTGGATGGTAATGGAAAAACAGTGTCTGAGTTCGGGGGTCATTATGGCTCTCCTGTTTCGGTTGGTAACGGCGCGCGGCCACCGCGCCAGTGTAACGGGTTTGCGAGAGACAAAATAACGCAGGGTTTGGATAAAAATGATTGGCTGGGATGATGAGTTTGGGGGGCTCAGGTTGGTAGGGAGTGGCTGTGGGGGAGCAGGGGCAAACTGGCGGAAGATCACAGGAGTTGAACCTGCCCGGGACCGCTGGCGGCCCCAACTGG
>ERZ1032091.260-NODE-260-length-13757-cov-11.597358_pt1 | contig 13757 bp, 16 predicted proteins | sample MGYA00518165_ERZ1032091 | MGnify/ENA primary metagenome ERZ1032091 (study PRJEB33719, sample SAMN04261302) | wastewater metagenome | biome: rural village; feature: human; material: feces | host: Homo sapiens | place: El Salvador | collected 2013-01-07 ...
GGATTTCAGGATGTTTTTCACTTTTAACCACTGAGTTGGCACATTGAACTAGTGTACTGACACATTGATTTTTAGCATTATAACAACTTCCTATTCGGAAGCTGTTGTAAACCTAGGATACAATGAACTCAACTTCACTCTTGCATCGGCAGTTCGGAACTGCCAATTAACTTTTGCTGCGACTGTATTACGCTCGACTTCCCACGCAGCTAACTCTCCACGAAGTTTTGCAATGTTTTCAATCCTTCGTGACAAACACTGTCTGGTCATTACATTCAGTTCTATTTCTGCGATGTCAAGCCAGCTTCCATGTTTGGGTGTATAGTGAATTTCCAAACGCTTGATAATTCGTCTTGCCTCATCTGCTGGATACCTTTTATACAAGGACGCCGTTTTATGGGTGTTAAGGTTATCCATAACAAGAATTACTTTTTCTGCATCAGGATACATGACATCAACGAGATATTTTATCTCTTCTGCCCAGTCAAAGGCAGTACGTTGTTCTCGCACGCTGACATGATGAGTGCCTCCAAGCGGTTCGACAAAAGCAAATATGCTGCAGGTACCATTCCTGACATATTCCGAATCTGTTTTCTGATTGTCACCCGGACGCATGGGCAGTGGTTTCCTTGCATCGCCCAGTAACTGGTAAGGCTTTTCGTCCATGCATACAACTGGTCTTTCAGGATTGTATGGGAGTTCATATACATCAAGGACATCTTCCATACATGCTATAAATTCGGCATCATCTTTTTTGGGGATGCACCAGTAGTCGTTTTTGTGAGGTCGAAGTTTGTTTTTTTTAAGGCTCTTCGGATTGCCTCACGGCTGACCGGAGTATCAAGAACAATTTTTGATTTCTCTTCCAGCAGCCGGATGGTCCACCTTGAATGTCCTTCCGGCACCGGACCACAGGCAAGTTCAATGATGCGGGCTTCAGCACGTCCATCGAGCACACGCCTTGCATTATCAGAATTAACACTACGCTTAAACTCAGTTACTGCATCAATACCACCCTCAAAATATTTTTTCACAGTATTGGTTACTGTTGCCAGACATACACCATTTGATTTTGCAGACTGCTCATGAGTCAATACTTTTCCGTGGGACTCATCCAGGTCAATAATAATCTGGCATCTGCATCGGATTGTTTTGGATGTTTTATTTTTTCGGATGACAGATTTTAATTCTTTTAATTCATCATCCGTAAGTTTGATTTTGTACTTTTTTGGTCTTGCCATAGGATATCACCGCCGTTTCTTTTATTGTACCATAAAACGGCAATAACAGCCAGAAATGTTTAACTATATATCAATATGCCAATACACTAGTTTGTCATCAGCAGAAGTATCTGCTAGTTTAGCAGATGTTTTGGCATTTTATAAAAAGGAATCATTACAAATAGTCTCTGACAAAATAGTATCTGCTTTAGCAGAAGGGTGTACTGATTTGGGAAAAACCGGATATGACAGCTATTTTGGCAATGGCTTATTAAATCTCGAAAAATCATTAAATCTAATAATCTTTAAGTAAATTAGATAAAAAGCAGTTGAAAGGTTTGGGCTTTATCAACTGCTTTTTAACATATAGTAAGAGTTTATGTGGAATTATCAGAATAAAGAAACAAATAAATGAAAAAATTGAAATATTGCAAAATAATAGTAGTAAAAATTAGAATTTATCATTGACAAGTGTAACGTAATGTATTATAGTGTATTATATAAAAAATAAGCGAAGGAAAGATAAAATTGGAGATTTTAATTAGCCACAAAAGTAGTGAACCAATATACGAGCAGATTTGTACTCAAATCAAAGACATGGTGATAACCGGTGAACTGATTCCTGGTGATATGATAACTTCTGTAAGAGCTTTGGCAAAAGAACTGAGTATAGGGGGTTTAACAGTGCAGAAAGCATATGACAGATTGCAGCAAGAGGGCGTTATAGAAACTGTCGTAGGAAAAGGAACGTATATAACAGCTAAAAATGCTGTGATTTTTGAAGATCAGAAGAACCAAATAATCGAACATAAAGTTTTGGAATTAATTGAAACAGCTAAAAAATATGAAATCAAGATAGAAGATTTAATAAAACTTGTGCAACTGTTGTACGATGAATAATATAAGTGATTGATGGTAGGGAGAGCGTCTATGAAAAACATAATTGAAGTAATAAATGTTACAAAGAAATATGATGGTTTTATTCTTGATAATATAAATTTTACTTTTCAAGAAGGAAGTATCATGGGACTTATTGGTCCAAACGGTGCCGGTAAGACTACCTTAATTAATTCTATATTGGACATTATTAAGTTAGACTCGGGGAGTATACGTGTTTTTGGGAAGGATCATACACAGCTAACTAAAGAAGATAAGGAAGATCTGGCCGTGGTCTATGACGAAAATAGTTTGCCAGAACATTTGAACTCAAAAGAAGTTGGGAAAATTTTTAAAGAGTTATATACTAACTGGAATCATAAAGATTATATACAATATTTGGAACGATTAAGAATACCTCAGAAGGTTGCAATCAAAGATATGTCAAAAGGAAACAAAGTTAAAATTAATTTGGCAGTGGCTTTGGCTCACAATCCAAGACTATTAATTTTAGATGAAATAACAGGTGCGTTAGACCCTATCATGAGAGATGAAATTTTAAAATTGTTTCTTGAATTTATTCAGGATGAAACAAAAAGTATTCTATTTTCTTCTCATATTACAAGCGATTTAGAAAAAATTGCTGATTATATTACATTCATAAACAAAGGTAATATGATTTTTTGTAAAGAAAAGGATGATCTGTTATGTACTTATAAATTGGGCATATGCAGGGATTCTAAGTTTGGTAAACTGGATAAACAAGGGATAGTGGCATATTACAAAGACGAAAGTAGAGTTGTATTTTTACTTGACGATAGTATTGGAAATGGAGTTGAACACAAAGAGGTAATATTAGAAGAACCTACGATTGAAGAAATTATGTTGGTTTTAGCAAAGGGGGTAATTTTATGAGAGGATTGTTGATGAAAGATTTTTACAGTCTGAAAAAAATTAAAAATATGTATTTAATTTTGACTGGTATTTTAGTAGCATTTTGTTTTTTTAGAGGATTACACAACTTTATCGTATTAGTTCCAATTTTGATTTTTAGCACAACAATTACAACGACTTTTTCCATGGATAAAAATGTTAAGTGGGATAAACTAGCGGTACCTGCACCTTTAGATAAAAATGAAATTGTAAAAAGTAAATATATTTTATTACTACTTATAACCGTAATTGGTATTGTAACTGGAGCAGTTTTGTCCTTACCAGGTCTGATTATGAAAGAAATAAACATTTATGTTTTCCTTGAAATGACTTTATTTGCAACTGGCATTGCAATATGTTCAGGAAGTTTATCAATTAGTTTCATTTATTTATCAAATAGTGTGATTGATAAAATGGAATTATTAACCGTGTTTTCGTATGCCGGATCAGCAATGATTTTAATCGGAATAGGAAAGATACTTGAATTTATAAATGGAATTTTGAAATGGAGCAAACTCAGCCTTTCGGTTATTAGCTTCTTGATTGTTATGATTGTGTTTTTTGTTTCATATGGTATATCGGTTAATGCATATTCCAAACGTGATATTTCTTGATGTTAATATTAAGGGGGCTTTTTATGGGAAAGAACCAAAATAATAATTATATGTTTAAAGGTTTTTTTAGGCCGTATCTAGAAAAAATTAAAAGAAATATACTTCATACATTTAAAATTGATATTGAATCCTTTGAGAAATTGGCGGATGATATTTATGTTAATTTATTTAAATTAGCAGTAAGAACGCTTATTAGAGAATTGCATATTTATAAAGAAAGGATGATATGTTTAGAACCGTATTAAGACATACGCAGGTTTATTCTAAATATTTATCGGCGGCACTTCATCCAGATTATTTAGTAAACACAGAAAAAAGATTGCAATTATTTCAGCGATTAATGACAAATTGTAAAAATGAACACGAAATTCCTAGAGTGAAAGACGAAATATCGACTTTAATGACAGGTGATGTTCCATATTATATGTTTGATTATTATAGTAGAGATTTATATTCTGGAAATGGTTTGGTTAGTAAAAATTATTTTACATATAGTGCTAGGGAAATTTGTATAGAGAGAATGAACCATTTAGAAGAATTTATGAAACCTAATATAGGTTTAATTCAAAAATCGTTGCTTACTGCTTATGTGAATAAACCAGAAGTAGAAAATACTATTGTATACAAATGCTGTAGAAAAAGCAGTAATTATATAGAAAACATTAAGTTTGCTGATGATATTGTGTCGAATATCTTCTATTTGGAAGATCAAAAAGGCGCTATATTTTTTATTAATGGTTTATATAATAATCGGATTTCATTAGAAACCATAAACTTAAATATGTATGAAGGTGGAGGTTTGATATATTATTTGGCTGCTATTGGTAAAGTTTACAATAGAGATAAATATTTGCATGTGGCCAATAAGCTTCTGCTGACTGCTACTGAGGTTTTAAAATATAAGAACAAAGAACAAAAAAGTGAATTTATATTGAGTGCCTTTTCTGGATATGGTTCGTTAATTTATCTAAACTACCTGCTGTACTATTTGACAGACAAAATCTATTATAAAAAGAATGCTGCGGAGACTATGAATTATGTCCTTGAAAAAGAGCAATGGACAAAGGTAGAGAAGAGCAGTAAATTTGATTATTTAGGTGGTTTGGCAGGTGTTATTGTTTTTATGACCCATATATTGTTAAAGGAAGAAGATGCACAGATACGATGTATGTGTATGAAATTATCTGAATTGTTGAATGTCTATATCTCAAATAATGATATCAAGCAACTAGGCTTGGCACATGGACTTTCAGGTTTTGCATATGCGTTTACGATGATGTATCGAATTACCGAAGATAAATATTATCTTGAAATAGCTAGACAACTTTTTATTAAAGAAGATGACTTGTATGAAAATACAAATATTGAAAAGGTCTCTTGGTGTAAGGGAGAGGCTGGGATGTGTATTGCAAGATTAAAGTATATGGAAGTACAACCGAACCAGGATTTATTGAACAAATTTCTTATTTATTATAGAGTTTTAATTTCTAGAGGATTGACACAAGTAAGAAATGCCTGTTTATGCCATGGGATTTATGGAAACATAGAGGTTATTCGAAGAATTATGCAGATGGACATCTTAAGCGAAAAAGATAAAAATCAGTGCCCTAATTTGGAGAGTTTTGAGTGTTCATTGTTTGAAAATCGGAATGACTTATATTTGGGGTTCTGCAGAGATTTCAAGACGGATATTTTTATGACAGGCTTAAGTGGAATATTTTACTCTATTTTAAGAGAGGATGTAACGTCATTGCCGTCAATTCTGTTTCTTGAAGTATAGTGAATTAGTCCACAATATGTAAAGAGGAGCGAGTTTATGAGAAAAATCAAACCTATTTTACAACTTACTCGAACGGAATGTGGCATTTGTTGCTTAGCAATGCTTACTTCTTACTATGGATTTAAAAAACCAATACGGTATTTTCGAGAAAATATGGATACTGGTAGAGACGGTGTTTCGGTTTCAATAATAAGTAACATGCTAAATAAAATAGGTTTTGACGTTTCATATTACAGACTCTCTGAGATTGATCTTGAAAACAATGCTTTTCTACCTGCAATAGTTCATACGAAAAAGAATCACTTTTTATTAGTTGAAGGTTATGAAAAGAAAACAAAAACTGTTAAGATAATAGATCCCTCATGTGGAAAAATAAAGATATCTTTAAAAGAGTTAATTGATTTATCAAATGATTTTATTCTTTATGCTTCTCCAAATGAGCATTTTAAACCGGAAAAGGAAAAAGAATCAGTCTGGAAGCCATTACATTTCTTGATCAAAGAAGTAAGCGTTAAATTTATTGGTTCTTTGATTTTAAGTATTTGTACATATTTTTTTACTTTGGCAATTCCACTTCTTATTCAAACATTTATAGATCGTTTTAATAATGAACAGAATATCCAATTTAGTAATTTAGATATAAGCACGGCAGTATTATCAGTAATACTATTTTTAATAGTTAGCTTTTTTAGAAATAAAGTGGTTGTTGCTTCTGAAGTAATCATAGATAAGAGTCTGCTTCTGAAATTAATGAATCATATTTTAAGGCTTCCCTACAAATATTTTGAAACAAGAACAACAGGAGAAATTTTGTTTAGAATTAACTTATTGAATAGCATACGGCTTTTAATTTCAGAAGGTCTGATTAGGGGAATAATTGACATTGGAAGCATGATTTTTATTATAATGTATATGGCACTGATTGTTCCTGAATTAATTGTTGGAATTTTTATAATGCTTATTTTTATCTTTATTATTGCAAATACTATAAATAATAGGGTGATTATTGAGTACAGAAGAATCCATTAAGCAAGGTGTGAAGTATTTCAGTGAATTATTAGCCAGTAGCGAAAGGCTCAGTGTAGATTTAGAATCGGTTATCCAGTCCTACAATTATGGTGGTGGTTTCTTAGGGTATGTGGCTAATCGTGGAAATAAATATACCTTTGAACTGGCTCAAAGTTTCTCAAAAGAGTATTCAGGTGGCGAAAAAGTGTCTTACCCCAATCCCATAGCCATACCTATCAATGGGGGCTGGCGATACAACTATGGCAATATGTTTTATGTGCAACTGGTAACGCAGTATCTTGTCACAACAGAGTTTGATGATGATACGGTACAAGCCATCATGGACGAAGCACTGAAATATGAGGGCTGGCGATACGTTTACGGTGGAGCTTCCCCGACTACTTCTTTTGATTGTAGCGGACTGACACAATGGACGTATGGAAAAGCTGGAATTAACTTACCACGAACCGCACAACAGCAATATGATGTGACCCAGCATATCCCACTATCGGAAGCACAAGCTGGCGATTTGGTTTTCTTTCATTCTACCTATAACGCTGGCTCTTATATTACTCATGTTGGGATATACCTTGGCAATAACCGTATGTTTCATGCAGGCGACCCAATCGGTTATGCCGACTTAACAAGCCCCTACTGGCAACAGCATTTAGTGGGAGCAGGACGAATCAAACAATGAGAAAGGAAGATTTAATGATGAAATTTAGAAAAAATCAGAATAAAGAAAAACAGATACCAAAGGAAAAGAAACCTCGTGTCTATAAGGTCAATCCTCATAAAAAGGTTGTGATTGCCTTGTGGGTACTTTTAGGGCTTAGTTTCAGCTTTGCGATATTCAAGCACTTTACAGCTATAGATACTCATACTATTCACGAAACAACTATCATAGAAAAGGAATACGTTGATACTCATCATGTAGAAAATTTTGTAGAGAACTTTGCGAAAGTCTACTATTCATGGGAGCAATCCGATAAGTCCATTGATAATCGAATGGAAAGTCTAAAAGGCTATCTGACAGATGAACTTCAAGCTCTCAATGTTGATACAGTACGCAAAGATATTCCTGTATCGTCTTCTGTAAGAGGATTTCAGATATGGACGGTAGAGCCAACTGGCGACAATGAGTTTAATGTAACCTACAGTGTAGACCAGCTCATTACAGAGGGAGAAAATACAAAGACCGTCCACTCTGCTTATATAGTGAGTGTCTATGTAGATGGTTCTGGAAATATGGTACTGGTTAAGAATCCGACCATTACCAACATACCTAAGAAATCAAGTTATAAACCAAAAGCCATTGAAAGTGAGGGGACGGTTGATTCCATTACAACCAATGAAATCAATGAGTTTTTAACGACGTTCTTCAAGCTCTATCCTACAGCGACAGCCAGTGAACTTTCCTACTATGTGAATGACGGGATATTAAAACCAATCGGAAAAGAGTACATCTTTCAAGAACTGGTAAATCCTATTCACAATCGTAAGGATAATCAAGTCACGGTATCGCTGACAGTGGAGTATATCGACCAGCAGACCAAAGCAACGCAGGTATCTCAATTTGATTTGGTACTTGAAAAGAACGGGAGTAATTGGAAGATTATAGAATAACAAATATTGGTACATTATTACAGCTATTTTGTAATCACGTACTCTCTTTGATAAAAAATTGGAGATTCCTTTACAAATATGCTCTTACGTGCTATTATTTAAGTATCTATTTAAAAGGAGTTAATAAATATGCGGCAAGGTATTCTTAAATAAACTGTCAATTTGATAGTGGGAACAAATAATTGGATGTCCTTTTTTAGGAGGGCTTAGTTTTTTGTACCCAGTTTAAGAATACCTTTATCATGTGATTCTAAAGTATCCGGAGAATATCTGTATGCTTTGTATGCCTATGGTTATGCATAAAAATCCCAGTGATAAAAGTATTTATCACTGGGATTTTTATGCCCTTTTGGGTTTTTGAATGGAGGAAAATCACATGAAAATTATTAATATTGGAGTTTTAGCTCATGTTGATGCAGGAAAAACTACCTTAACAGAAAGCTTATTATATAACAGTGGAGCGATTACAGAATTAGGAAGCGTGGACAAAGGTACAACGAGGACGGATAATACGCTTTTAGAACGTCAGAGAGGAATTACAATTCAGACAGGAATAACCTCTTTTCAGTGGGAAAATACGAAGGTGAACATCATAGACACGCCAGGACATATGGATTTCTTAGCAGAAGTATATCGTTCATTATCAGTTTTAGATGGGGCAATTCTACTGATTTCTGCAAAAGATGGCGTACAAGCACAAACTCGTATATTATTTCATGCACTTAGGAAAATGGGGATTCCCACAATCTTTTTTATCAATAAGATTGACCAAAATGGAATTGATTTATCAACGGTTTATCAGGATATTAAAGAGAAACTTTCTGCCGAAATTGTAATCAAACAGAAGGTAGAACTGTATCCTAATATGTGTGTGACGAACTTTACCGAATCTGAACAATGGGATACGGTAATAGAGGGAAACGATGACCTTTTAGAGAAATATATGTCCGGTAAATCATTAGAAGCATTGGAACTCGAACAAGAGGAAAGCATAAGATTTCAGAATTGTTCTCTGTTCCCTCTTTATCATGGAAGTGCAAAAAGTAATATAGGGATTGATAACCTTATAGAAGTTATTACTAATAAATTTTATTCATCAACACATCGAGGTCCGTCTGAACTTTGCGGAAATGTTTTCAAAATTGAATATACAAAAAAAAGACAACGTCTTGCATATATACGCCTTTATAGTGGAGTACTACATTTACGAGATTCGGTTAGAGTATCAGAAAAAGAAAAAATAAAAGTTACAGAAATGTATACTTCAATAAATGGTGAATTATGTAAGATTGATAGAGCTTATTCTGGAGAAATTGTTATTTTGCAAAATGAGTTTTTGAAGTTAAATAGTGTTCTTGGAGATACAAAACTATTGCCACAGAGAAAAAAGATTGAAAATCCGCACCCTCTACTACAAACAACTGTTGAACCGAGTAAACCTGAACAGAGAGAAATGTTGCTTGATGCCCTTTTGGAAATCTCAGATAGTGATCCGCTTCTACGATATTACGTGGATTCTACGACACATGAAATTATACTTTCTTTCTTAGGGAAAGTACAAATGGAAGTGATTAGTGCACTGTTGCAAGAAAAGTATCATGTGGAGATAGAACTAAAAGAGCCTACAGTCATTTATATGGAGAGACCGTTAAAAAATGCAGAATATACCATTCACATCGAAGTGCCGCCAAATCCTTTCTGGGCTTCCATTGGTTTATCTGTATCACCGCTTCCGTTGGGAAGTGGAATGCAGTATGAGAGCTCGGTTTCTCTTGGATACTTAAATCAATCGTTTCAAAATGCAGTTATGGAGGGGATACGCTATGGCTGTGAACAAGGATTGTATGGTTGGAATGTGACGGACTGTAAAATCTGTTTTAAGTATGGCTTATACTATAGCCCTGTTAGTACCCCAGCAGATTTTCGGATGCTTGCTCCTATTGTATTGGAACAAGTCTTAAAAAAAGCTGGAACAGAATTGTTAGAGCCATATCTTAGTTTTAAAATTTATGCGCCACAGGAATATCTTTCACGAGCATACAACGATGCTCCTAAATATTGTGCGAACATCGTAGACACTCAATTGAAAAATAATGAGGTCATTCTTAGTGGAGAAATCCCTGCTCGGTGTATTCAAGAATATCGTAGTGATTTAACTTTCTTTACAAATGGACGTAGTGTTTGTTTAACAGAGTTAAAAGGGTACCATGTTACTACCGGTGAACCTGTTTGCCAGCCCCGTCGTCCAAATAGTCGGATAGATAAAGTACGATATATGTTCAATAAAATAACTTAGTGTATTTTATGTTGTTATATAAATATGGTTTCTTGTTAAACTAAGATGAAATATTTTTTAATAAAGATTTGAATTAAAGTGTAAAGGAGGAGATAGTTATTATAAACTACAAGTGGATATTGTGTCCTGTATGTGGAAATAAAACACGATTAAAGATAAGGGAAGATACTGAATTAAAAAAATTCCCCCTCTATTGTCCGAAATGCAGACAAGAAAATTTAATTGAAATAAAGCAGTTCAAAGTAACTGTGATTACAGAGCCAGACGCAAAGACGCAGAGCCGATAAAATGAGATTAATACAATCTCATTTTATCGGCTCTTTCCGTTATGTATGGATTCTTTTAATTAGTCTTCGATGTTTCTTGCTTCGTTGATACCGCTGGCTAAAGATTCCATTAAGGATAGTTCTTTGTCTGTAAAGCTATCCATGTATTTCTCTATCTGTAATCGTCGGGTGCTTTTTACCAAGTTATTAGCAGGTAAGAAAAATTCATCAACGGAAACATGAAGTAACGATACAAGGTCATAAAGAACTTGTATGCTGGGGTGTTGCCCTTTATTTTCAATATTAGTTAAGTACCGTGGGTCAATTTCAATCAATGCTCCCACTTGTTCACGAGTTAAACCTCGTTTCAATCGAGCTTCTTTAATGGCTAAACCAAAGGCTCTAAAATCATATTTATCTTCTTTTTTACGCATAGTAGACCACCTCTATACATTTTATTGTTCCTACTGAATTAAAAACAGGTATAGAAAAACGTGTTATATGGTTTATAGGTTTATATTTAATAAAAAGCACTACTAAACGCCAATAAAAAAAACCGTTATATGGTAGTGCTATTTACGCTGTTAAAATATTGTATATTACTTCCAAATGGCGGTTTGTTGGAGGTCAACGTCGCCATGAAGTACATCATATACAATAAATTTCCTTACATTGGGTTCTTGTCAAAAAAAGTCGTCTATCTGCAATAGATAAGTACGTCCACCAATGTGGTTTTATAAATCATATAGATAGAATAACAGAAGCATGTAAACAGAGAAATAAATCTGTTTATATGCTTTTTTGGCTATTCAGAACTTTTTTACAAGATGAATATGGCAATCAAAGTATGGTCGTTGATGAAGTCTTACGTGGAAGAATGGAAACCAGACTGATTACAAAGATTTTGTCATTTGAAATTAAGTAATATCCTCTCTCCTTTCGTGGAAGCGTGCTAAACCATTCCACGCTTCCCGAACAGGGAGGTTTGTTATTCCACCAAAGCATATTGAGCTTTCAATGTGTTTTGATAGGCTAACGAGCCATTGTTCTTTGAAAACTGAATAAAAGTAATCGAATACGTTTCGATAAGAAAAGAGCCAACGGAACTAACCGCCATGACCTATCTTATAAAGATAGCGAGCGATTCATGTTAGTGATCCGAGAAGCAATCTTTAGCAGGATTGCCTGCAACGACATTCTTATCGTGATAATGATACTCCCATACAGTCAATAGTCCGAGCGTGATAAAACCGTCGCAGGCAATGAGTATGGCTACATGAGAACCATGCAGGGGTGGAACTCCCGTGAGCTTTGCTAAAGCTGTTCGATTGCTGGTAAAACAACTTTTATGAAATCCAAATAAGTGATTTGGAAAGGAGGATTTTATGAAGCAGACTGACATTCCTATTTGGGAACGTTATACCCTAACCATTGAAGAAGCATTTTTCATTGTTTGAAAAACTAATTCTTCATATTCTGTAGATTTTCTCCCTCCTGACCCCTCAATAATTTCAGTGATTTGTTTTCCGCAATTAATAATTACACTTGGATCTACTGCCTTTACTCTCTGAATACTTATATTTTGAATCACTTTAACACCCATGTACATCAAAATTTTGCTTAGATAACCATCCACGAAACTATTTCCATTGCTATCGGAAAGAGAAACCGTAACACCATATTTTCCTGTAAACCTCATAATGTGCAATCCATAAGCAATTCTGTCAATGAAATTTTTCATAGTACCGGTAATATTATGTGCATAAACGGGAGATGCAAAAATAATTACCTCTGACTTTAAAAGTTCTTCTTCAATCTGTTTTATATCATCTTCATATTGTTGACATGAGCTACATGTTGCAAAACACCTTGCACATCCTTTACAGTTTTGAATATTATAATCGGATAAGGATATTATATTCTTTTTGCATTCATAGTCGCTGGAGGTAATAGAATTCATTATTTCTACCACAGCCCTATACGTACTTGAATTCACTTTTTGCGGACTTCCCACAATAGCCGTTACTGTTTTCATTGAATTCCCTCCTCTTCGCGAGAATTAAACACTTCAATCTGTTTTCCAAATAGTTCCATAAATATACCAGATTTATCAATTAAACTTCTTATAGTGCCTTCCTCTGCAATCATTCCATCTTTTATCAAATATACGTAATCCGCTTTACTTAATGTTCAAGAACGGTTGGAAACAAATGAGACAAGATATTGGAAAGAACATGGATATTTTGAATGTAATAGTTTTGAAGAGGTTTTTCAAAGGGAAAAATATAGACTAGATAATATTATTTGAAGTATCAAATATATTATAGCTCTTTAAGTTTTGTTAAATCGTCCTTTAGAAGTACAGGAACAAGTTCCTTTGATATTCTATAGATTTCTTCAGCTTTTGTTTGACCAAATATATACTTCTTGCGTTTATGGCACTTTTGGTAGTGATTAATAAATGTATTTAAGTTATCAATCCTTAAGATTATTTGATGCAACGGATAAATACCAACTTTATTCATTGCCTATTCAATCTACTGTGGTGTGATACGAAAGCACCTAGGTCAGTTCAACTTACATAAAACGGACACTGCTAATGAGGATCTGGTTATCAGTCTAAAAAATGGAAGCGAAGTCTAAGATAGGAAGCGGATATACCGATTGTTCCAACATTATACAGTTTAAGCAATAAGAACGCTAACAGCCTAACTAGCTGTTAAGTATATTAACCAATTTATATTGTAATAGAAAGGAGGAATCGCTATGAAAGACCCAGCAGGAATCGTAAATCTGGAAGAACTTGATCGTATTTCTAGCTTAAGCGGAGCAGGTGATGGTGATGTGGACCCACAGTCCTCCCCTGTGATCGCAACAATCCTGGTAACAATTATGAGCATTGAGAGCACTGTAACGGCATCCAGCGCAGTTATTGAATGCTAATAGGAACGGAAATAGTATCGTGAAAATGGCAGTGCGGAAAAAGTGAAAAAGGAGGAATCGCTATGAAAGATCCGGCAGGAATCGTAAATCTGGAAGAACTTGATCGTATTTCTAGTTTAAGCGGAGCAGGTGATGGTGACGTGGACCCACAGTCCTCCCCTGTGATCGCAACAATCCTGGTAACAATTATGAGCA
>ERZ1032091.266-NODE-266-length-13520-cov-22.866617_pt1 | contig 13520 bp, 19 predicted proteins | sample MGYA00518165_ERZ1032091 | MGnify/ENA primary metagenome ERZ1032091 (study PRJEB33719, sample SAMN04261302) | wastewater metagenome | biome: rural village; feature: human; material: feces | host: Homo sapiens | place: El Salvador | collected 2013-01-07 ...
CATTTACTACTGCATCTGAATAAGATGCAGTGGTAATGTTAAATATCAACGATACAGCACACTAGTATTATAATTGTAATATATAAAGCGACAAATATGAATTGAACAAAATCGCTGCGCGATGGCCTGCCAAGGCTGTGGCATAGCGATTTTCTGCTTTCTATAACAAAAAGCAGTGGAAAGCAAGTCCTAAAAGTAGTATTGTTAAGTCACCACAACGAAACAATCAAACAGGATCGACCTTCCCACTGCTTATGAAAAGAATACCATCCTTCCGCTTGGTTGGCAAGCGGTTTTACGACTCAAATGCACCTCCGTGTAAAGCAGTGTTTTGATTACTACTGATTTTACATGGAGGATTTTATTATGTATGAAAAATATTTAGAACAGCTTGAGGAAGCCGGAAAAATCCGCAACCTCAAAGAACGTTCCATCAACTGCTATAAAAACTATGTTTCTTACTTCCTGAAATATCAAGCTAAGTGCCCTGAAGAACTTACCTGCCAGGACGTTAGGACTTTTCTGCTTGCCAAAAAGGAGGAAGGACTAAAAGCCACAACTCTGAACCTTTATAATTCGGCTATCCGTTTTTTCTATAGGAACGTCCTGCATATCCTTTGGGATGATATCACAGTTCCACGTATGATTCTGGAACACAAGCTTCCAACAATACTGACTGTTGATGAAATAGACCGTCTGTTAGAAGCTGTCGATGATATCAAATATAAAGCCATGTTTGCAACGATGTATTCTTCCGGAATGCGGGTTTCTGAAGTGATTCACCTTCATTATGATGATATTTCCCGCTCAAATATGCAGATTCATGTCCGGGATACAAAGAACAGGATGGACCGCTATACAATTCTTTCTAAACGGTGTCTGGATATCCTTACACAATACTGGTTTGAGAAAGGGCGTCCCCGTGGGATCCTGTTTCCTAATAAATTTACCGGGAATTACCTGACAGTCAGTACACTGGAGCAAGTGATGCGACGGGCAGTATCCGATGCTGAACTTCCAAAGAAAGCAACTCCACACTGTCTCCGTCATAGCTTTGCCACTCATCTGATAGAGCAGGGAGTAGAACGGCAAAATATTCAGGCACTGCTTGGACACCGTGACCCAAAATCCACGAAAGTTTATCTTCATGTCAGCAACAAATCCCTCATGGGAATCCAAAGTCCATTTGACAGGAAAGAAGGTGCTGATTATGAATAAGCCCACCGTTCAGGATATTTTCCGGTGTTTTTATCCGGCATACCTTGAAAAGTATTCTCCTTCTCCGGAACAGGCAAAAGTTGCCCGGAACATCTTGAACTGCAAAACCGGAGCCTATGGTGCAAACGTCAGTGTATGTGAAGAATGTGGTGCTGTTCAGATTCACTATAATTCCTGCCGCAACCGCTGCTGTCCCATGTGTCAGGCTGTTCCAAAGGAAATGTGAATGGATGCCCGCAGAGAGGATGTGCTTGATGCACCCTACTTCCACCTGGTATTTACAGTTCCTGACATCCTGAATCCCATCATTTACAATAACCAGAAACTGCTATATGACACCTTGTATCATGCAGCTTCTGCCACAATCAGTGAACTGACCGCTGACCCAAAGCACCTTGGTGCTGATGTCGGCTATATCTGCATCCTGCATACATGGGGATCTGAAATGAACTTTCATCCCCATATCCATACAATACTGCTCGGCGGTGGTCTAACATCCAAAAATGAGTGGAAAGACAACGGTACCGAGTTTTTTCTTCCTATAAGGGCTGTCTCCAAAAGCTTCCGTGGAAAATATATAGATGAACTGAAACATCTCTGGAATACTGGTCAGCTTGAGTTTCATGGCACTGCCGAAAAATACCGTAATTATTATGTATTCAAAGACCTGCTGGATTCCTGTTATGATACGGAATGGATTCCTTACTGTAAGAAAACGTTTAACGGCGCAGGATCTGTGATTGACTACCTTGGAAAGTATACCCACAGGATTGCCATCAGCAATCACCGCATCATCTGTATGGACGATGAAAACGTTACTTTTTCTGTAAAGGATTACCGGAACAAAGGACAATGGAAAGAACTGACTCTTTCCGGTGTTGAATTTATACGACGGTTTCTGATGCACGTACCGCCAAAACGTTTTGTCAGGATTCGGCATTACGGACTTCTTTGTTCCCGTAGCAAACACAAGAAGCTGACTTTATGCCGGAATCTCCTTGGATACCAAAAGTATCTCTCGAAGCTTCGAGGTAAGGAGATGCCGGAAATATTAAAACAGCTTTATGAGATAAACATTTGTGTGTGTAAATCCTGTGGCGGGCATCTTGGAAAACCACAGCTTCGAATACCACAAAGATGTTAAAAGCTTATTCTTTCATACATTTTCTAAAGCCTCAAAGCTTGAGGTTTTGTTGTCGTACCTATTTATCTGAAAACACTTGATTTCTGTAGCTTCTGCACAGAAAATCCTGTATAATCACAGGTAAGTACAAAAGATTGAAAGTCCATAGGTAATGACTACCCGGACGCTCACTTTGTTCAATGAGGTCAAATCGAAAATGGTGTAAACGAAGGGGCAGTTCACTGGAATGTCAAAACTGCTTTTTCGTTTACCCCATCATCGATTCTAACCTAAAGAATTTAGAGAGAGGGAAAGATGAAATTTAATAAAATGATACCCGAATTAACTGTAAGTGATATAAATAAAACAAAAGAATTTTATTTGAATATATTGGGTTTTAAATTAGAATATGAAAGAGAGGCAGATAGATTTATTTTTCTATCTTTTGAGGAAACTCAATTGATGTTTGAGGAGATGCATGAAAATGGTTGGAATGTTGCAGAGATGTCGTATCCTTTTGGACGTGGTATTAACTTTTCCATTGAGGTAGAGGATATTGATATGATATATCATAAACTCATTTTAAATGAATATCCATTATATCGTTCTATGATGACTAATAAGTATGAATCTAATGGTGAATATATTACACAAAAAGAATTTTTAGTACAAGATCCAGATGGATATTTATTAAGATTTACTGATTGAAAGATAATTGCTTTGATTGCATTGTTTGTTGTTACATTCTTAGTTCATTTAGCTTTTCCTGATATAGAATGGCTTTGGAATAGAATGTAGATATACTAACACCACATACAAGAAAATAGATTAGATGTTGTAGCGGAGTAAACTTAAATCAAACAGGCAAATTATACTGTTGGACGGCGATTATAAAATAGATGACGAATTATCACTATTTACAGTGAGTAAAACAGATAAGTTTTATTCTCCCGCCAATAAGAGTCTTTATGATGAGAAGGGAAAAGATACTTTTAGACACGAGCAAAATTTAATTATTTCAGAAAAACAGGCAGTACTTTGAGTATTCCAATGCAATAGTGCATGCTTTCCAGAAATTCAAAGCACCCTTTTCCGGAAAAATAGTGCATATCTTTCCGGAGCAGAGTGCAGTCATTTAATTAGTATTCATCTGGAATAGTTATCCCATGCTCTATAAGAAGTGCCTGTAAACGGTCAATGTATTCTCTTAGATGCTGGATTTCTATCCAATTACCATGACACAGTTCATCGGCTTCTTCTAATTCGTGGCGGGTTATTTCATAATCCGTAAACTTAACGCATTTATGGTCTTTGCTGAAAGCACAATAATCAGTCATTGGCAGCTCCTTTCCGGGAAGCATGAATGCCATGACGTTCCCTCATGGATATGCGGCCATCAAGCATCACCTCATAGGAATTATGAATGATCCGGTCGATGATTGCTTCGCAAATAGTGGCATCACAGTCATTTCCGATGCGGCTGTACCAGCCTTTCGGTTCAAACTGTGTGCAGAAGATTACAGAGCCTTTCACACTACGGGCCTCAATGATTTCAAGAAGTTCCCGTGTCTGTTCCGTGGATACGGGGCTTAACAAGAATTCATCCAGAATTAAAAGATCAATCTTCTGATATGCTTTAATTACTTTTTTCAGCGTGCCGTCCCCATGTGCAACAGCCAGCTCATTCAATAGATCAGGCAGGCGCACATAACGTACTTTGATAAAGTTCCTGCAGGCTGCGATTCCAAGCGCACATGGAGAGGTGAGGCGGCCGTGTTCTTGAAAACAGAAAAACTGACAATCCGAAAAATGACAACAGAGGATTTGTTTCCACTGTATCATGTGCTCTCGGATCCTGAGGTCATGGAGTATCTTGAACCGCCGTTTTCCATGGAAGCAGCGAAACAATTCCTGTATAAAGCAGGTATATGCGAGACTCCTTTGATATGGGCGGTGGAAGATGCGCGTAAAGTTTTTATCGGCTATGTTATCTATCATACCTATGATGAAACCAGCATGGAGCTGGGATGGGTTTTGGAACGCAAGGAATGGGGAAAAGGGTATGCAAGTGCAATTACTAAAGTGGTGACTGAGGAATCCGGAAGTTCCGGAAAAGAGCTTGTAATAGAATGCAGTCCTGAGCAGAAAGCTACAAAAAGGATTGCACAAAAGTATGGATTTCAGTTTTGCAGTGTTGTAAATGGATGTGAAGTGTATTGACTAAGGAGGAAGTAAGATGGCAAAATTAGAACAGGTAATAAGCGGCGATTTTTATGAAGTGCTTGGTAAGATCGAGCGAGGAATCGTAGAAGGCAGTATGTCAGCATCATTGGAAGAGTTCAGTGACTTTGAAAGTGGAACTGCCAGATGCAGTGTTCGTGTTTTCGAACGATATAGTTATGTTGGAGATAATCGGGTGAGCCTGAATGTAACTCTTTTTCAGAATGGAAGCGGACCGATTCAACTTTCTGCGATTGCTGCAGGCGGCAGTCAGGCAATGCTTTTCAAGATCAATACCTGGGGTGAAGAAGCGTTTCTTGACAAACTAAAGGAGCTATTGTAAATTGAAAATACGGAGGTTAGAGAGAATGAAACGAATTAATTACTCGGTGCAGTTTTAAAACTGGCAGCAGATTGTATCGAGGTTAAAATAAAAGTAAAAACATATGCTGGCAGGGCTGCACCGATCAAATCATTTTATTTATAGAAAATTTGAAAGGAAGCAGTTAAAATGAATAGAGCAGAATTAAAATCAATTTGGAAAAAGGAAGAGAAGACGGCATATATCAAAGGTTGGGATTTTTCGCATATCCATGGGAGGTATGAGGAAGAGAATGATTTGCCGTGGGATTATGAGAAGATCGTGAGACAGTATTTAACGGATACGGCCAAAGTGTTGGATTATGATACGGGCGGGGGTGAATTTTTATTGTCTCTGAATCATCCGTTTGCCAGAACAGCAGCGACAGAAGGATTCGAGCCGAATGTGCGATTGTGTCAGGAGAAGTTGCTGCCTTTAGGAATTGATTTTAAAGAGTGTAATACACCTTCAAGGATTCCGTATGATAATGAGACATTTGATATGATTATAAACAGGCATGGAAATTTTGATGCCAGGGAATTGTATCGATTATTAAAAAAGGGTGGAATCTTTGTTACACAACAGGTTGGCGGCGATAACGATAGAGATTTAGTGGAAATGGTTCTGCCTGAAGTGGAAAGTCCGTTTCCTCATTTAAATCTGGAAGAGCAGAGAAATGCGTTTGTCGATGCAGGATTTCATATTCTTGCTGCAGAGGAAGCGTATCGACCAATTAAATTTTATGATATTGGTGCGTTTGTATGGTTTGCACATATTATTGAATGGGAGTTTCCTGGTTTTTCAGTTGATAAATGCTTTGAGCAGTTGCTGAAAATGCAAAGGATAATTGAGAATCAAGGGAAAATTGAAGGGACGATTCATCGGTATTTGATTGCAGCGAGGAAATGATAGACTGTGAAGAAGTTTTTAGGTCTCTTGTCTGAAAAAGGCAAGGGGCTTAATTTACATATGGAGAAGTAGAATGAAGAAGTTATTTGTTGTATTGGGAATTTGTTTATGTCTGTGTTTTGGATGTGCAGAGGATAATCGCTCACCGATTCTTCCAAAAGCGGAGAATGTTGACTCTATTTGTATTGATTTCACGAACAGTATTCAAAAAATATATGATGATTCAGAAAGCATCCAGAAGATATTATCAGAGATTGCGACTGGAAAACGAACGGAGAAACAATCGATTCAAGATTATCCGTCAGCAGAAGAATATGGAACGATAAATATTGAAAATAATGGTGGAATGACAACCATGTTTTATTATGAAGAGAACGGGAAATATTATATTGAATGTCCATATAAAGGAATTTATGAAATAGAAAACAATTTTGAAGATATGATTTAAATCCGGAAGCTACAAAGGAGCCGAAAACGGTTCTAAAGTGATAAGGGGGATATAGGTGATTTATAAAAAGATAGAAATCGAAGAAATGGAACATTTCTGGAGTTTGTTAAATGCTCTTGATGCAGAAACGAATTTTATGATGTATGAACCAAATGAAAGAAAGCAGCATATGGATATTCAAGAATTAGAAACGGATATCTATCATAACGTGATACATGGAAATGACTTTTTACAAATTGCAAAGGCAGACAATAAAATAGTGGGGTATCTCCGGGCAGAGAGGGGAGAGTTTCATCGAAATTTTCATACTGCATATATTGTTGTGGGTGTATTGAAAGAGTATCAGGGGAAAGGGATCGGCACGACTTTTTTTGAAAATCTGGAAAAATGGGCGAAGGAAAATTCTGTCATTCGGCTGGAGCTTACTGTGGAATGTCATAATGAAGCAGCAAGAAAATTATATGAAAAAAGTGATTTTAAAGTAGAAGGAATAAGAGCAAAATCAATGTTGGTAAAAGGAGAAGTTGTGGACGAGTATTATATGGCAAAAATTTTATAAATTCCGAATAAGAAAATTGAAATCAGGAAGGAGCTTTCTATGAGCCATATTTTAATCATAGATGACGATATTCATATCAATGAAATGCTGGAAGAGGTTCTGATACAGGAGGGATATCAGGTTTCCCATGCCTATTCCGGGACAGAGGCATTACTGTTTCTGGCAAACGAAAAGCCGGATCTGATTTTATTGGATTTGATGCTGCCGGGGCTTACAGGAGAGGAAGTGCTGTCGCAGATTGAAAAAATTCCGGTGATTGTGATGAGCGCAAAGGTTGAAGTGAAAGATAAGGTTGCTCTTTTGCTGAATGGCGCGGAGGATTACATTACAAAACCGTTTGAAATTGAAGAATTGCTGGCAAGGATTGTTGTGCAGCTCAGGAAAAGTACAAGATCAGATTCTTCGGAAAAACTGATGTATAGAGAAATTACAGTGAATATGGTCACGCATGAAGCATGGGTTGGGGAACATGAGGTAAAACTGACAAAGACAGAATTTGCCATCTTGAAAATTTTGCTGGAGCATCCAAAACAGGTGATCACAAAGACTGTGCTGCTTGACCGTGTCAGCGAAGAAACACCGGATTGTATGGAAAGTTCACTGCGGGTTCACATCAGTAATCTGAGAAAGAAGCTGCGGGAAATCTCGGGGAAAGATTATATAGAAGCAGTATGGGGAATCGGTTTTAAGATGGCAGAGTGAGAAATATTTACAGTTTCTTTGCACTTTTCTTAACAGCTTTCTTAACACTTTACAGATAGAATATGTTGGAAAGAAAAGGTAAGGAGGCCAAATTGTTATGGAGTATGTATTAACTACCGATCATTTATGCAAAAACTACGGGCACTTTATCGGCTTCGCAAAAATAAGGGCGCATATGCCTGTGTTATCATTCCTCCCATCTATAGTGTCTGCCTGATGCTTTCGCAATATATGCAGATGAAAGAAAGTGGGGCAAATTATCTACTGGATCCGTTTCTATTTCATTTTTTTCTGGTGATGGGAGTTTTGCTTTCGGTATTTGTCAGTTTATATGTTGGAACAGAATATCACGATGGAACATTGAGAAATAAACTGATCAGCGGTTCTTCAAGAAATGCAGTATATGGATTGAATCTGTGGATCAGCTTTCTGGTTGGGACGTGCAGCGTGTTGTTGGCTTATACGGCAGGGTTGGCGGCAGGCATTCCCATGTTCGGCGTGATAGAGATGCCGGCTTTGACAATGCTGCAGACCTGTGTGGCAGGAATTTTGCTGGTGCTTTCTTATGTTTCGATCTTTCATATGATCTCCATGCTAAGCTCCAGTAAGACAACCTCTGCGGTAGTCTGCATTCTGGCGGCAGTTTTTATGATGGTGTTTGCGGGGATTATTTTTTCGAAATTGTCTCAGCCGGAGATGATCACACAGGCGGTAATCGCAAATGGAGAAACCGTTATGGAAACAGTAAAAAACCCTGCTTATCTGACGGGAATAAGCCGTACGGTTTATCAAAATATCCTGGATTTTCTGCCGGCAGGGCAGGCCGTACAGATTTTTAATCAGGGAGTTCTGAATCTCGGAAAAATGATGGGATATTCGATTTTGATCATTTTCGGAACGAGCCTGGCAGGATTGTATCTATTTAATCGGAAGGATATCAAATAGGAGAAGTGAGTGGAAATGGAAGTTGGAGTATGGTGTGGAGCAGGAATTCTGGTTTTGTATAATATTGTGCTGCAGATCAAGGTGTATCTGTTGCGAAAATCAGCAAAAGAAATCCGGAAAGATTTTCAGAAATTATTGAAGACCAATACAAACACCATAATCCGGATTTCCAGCCGTGACAGGGAGATGTGTGCGCTGGCTTCTGCAATCAATCTGCAGTTGGAAACATTTTATGAGAAAAGACGATGCTATGAACAGGGAAACCTGGAACTAAAAGAAGCGGTTACCAATATCTCTCATGATCTGCGGACGCCATTGACTGCGATTTATGGTTATTTGAACCTGCTCAAAAAAGAAGAATGTCCGGAGCATATAAAGCGTTATCTGGATGCGATTGAAAACCGGGCACAGGCACTCAAACAATTGACGGAAGAATTGTTTCGTTATACAATTGTGATATCAGAAGCGGAAGAGATGACGCTTCAAGTCTTACCGTTAAATGGGATTTTGGAAAGCAGCATATCCGCGTATTACTCCGTTTTAAAGCAGAATCATATTGTTCCGGAGATTTCGATTCCGGATCAACAGATCACGGGGAGAGTAAATGAAAATGCTCTGTCCCGTGTTCTTGGCAATATTCTCAGTAATGCGGTGAAGTACAGTGACGGCGATCTGAAAATTGTATTGTCGGAAGACGGTGATATCCGGATTTCCAACCATGCATCAGGTTTGTCAGAAGTACAGGCAGAACGATTATTTGATCGTTTTTATACCGTGAATACGGCCAGAAAATCAACAGGCCTTGGATTATCTATTGCAAAGGCACTGATGGAGAAAATGGGCGGAACCATCACAGCGGATTACAGAGAGAACGTACTGGAGATCTGCGTGAGTGTGCAGAAGTTATAATGGAATTACAGAAGTTATTTATGAGGGAGAGAGTCTATGAAAACAATCGGCATGATCGTTGCTGTTGAGCTACAGTCAGTACTGAAGCGTTATGGAGCAAAACTGGTTAAGAGAAAAGAGACAGCAGGGTATCAGGTGCTGGAATATGAGACGGACCAATATCGGATGGTTATTGTGAATTGTGGACCGGGAGAAATTGCGGCAGCATCCGGAACGCAGTTTCTGATCAGTGAATATCACGTAGATATCGTGATTAATTTTGGTGTAGTGGGTGGTCTTACGGAAGAGATGTCCAAAACAAAAGTCTGTATTGTGGAGAAAGTTGTTCACTATGATTTTGACACAAGTGCGGCAGACCATACAGAAGTGGGACGATATTCGCAGTATCCCGATATCTTTCTTCCAACGACGAAAGTGTTAAGTGATACAGCCAGAAAGATTCATCCGGAATTAGTGCCTGTAGTCTGTGCTTCGGGAGACAAATTTATTGCAGATCCCGAGCAGAAAATAAGAGTGCATGAAATGTTTAGTGCGGATATCTGTGAAATGGAGGCTGCGGGAATCGTGCTTACCTGTAATCGAAATCAGGTGCCATGCATGTTGGTAAAATGTGTGAGTGACGGAATTGAAGGCGGTTTTGAAGAATTTCAGGAGACAATGGATGCGGCAGCAGATCTGTGTCTGGAGGTAGTGGAGAAAATTGTTGCCGGAATGGAAATTAGTAAGAGGTGAGACATTGAAAATTAGAAAGAAAAAAGCAACTTTTGCAATAATTTTTATATCTATTTTTATAATCATTGGTATAGTTACTTTTTCCTATCTACGTTTAAAATCATCCAGGGAGTCGGCGGCAGTTTCCTGTATAGAGGAGGACATTAAAAAGGGCAGTGTTTCTGGAAAAAACAGAGAAAAGCTGGAATCTTATTTGTCAGAAGAAGGACAAGATGTGTCATATTACTTTATAAAAGGATATTTAGATTACCAGGACGCAGAATATGAGATGGCAATTGAAAATTTCAAATTGGCGGCAAAAAGTATGACAGATACGGACGATTCATTTTTAAAAATATATACTTATATTTTTTGGAATTACGCCCTGGAAGAAATGGGAGAGACTGAGGACTTAATTCAAAACAGTAAAATGGCTTTGACCTATATGGCACAGGATAAAGCGTATAAAAATGATATGTTTTTACATAGGGAAATCGCAGCATTTTTATTTAACAATGCTGCGCACATTGGGGAGAGCACGGAGCTTTTGACCGATTATCTAAACAACACAAGAGGTCTGAGTAATAAAGTAAAAGTTCAGTTAAACGGAAACATAGGTCAATTATACAGTTTGAATGAAAGGTACTCCGAAGCGTTGATGCATTATTTTGATGGTATTTATATCATTGATACAACATCAGATATTCCGGATGATAATTATTATAAGTGCAAATTTTTGACTTGCATTGGCGATATTAATTTTATGCTGGAAGAATATGAAAATGCAATTTCCTATTACAAAGATGCAATAAAAGTTACTCTGGATGATAAAAACAGGGAAGCTTCTGATAAGAGCCTTTCTGTTATCAATGGGGCTCATGCTTACATTAAGCTTGGACAATATGAGAAAGCGATTGTCTGGCTGCAGCAGTTAGACGAGTGGATTCCAAATCTTGAGGCGTATGCCAGAGATGATATTGAAATTTTGAAAAATGACATCTTGGCAAAAGCTGAGATTCACAATGAGCAGTTTGAAAAAGCAGAAGAATATCTTGAGAATGCAGCAGCGCTGCTTGAAAATGATGACGAAGAATTTTCAAGCAAAAAAGATGTATATGTCAATTTGACGTATGCGGAATTATATATGGCGCAAACCAGGTATGAAGAAGCACTGTCGTTGTATGAACAGCTCTTAAGTCAGTCTGCGGAAGAAGAACTTGGTCTTGAAGAAGTTATTTATCAGCAAATGTGTAAAATTTACCAGGAAAGAAATGATTTTGAGAACTATAAAAAATATAGTACCTTGTACAGTGATCAGATAATCAAAAATAATAAGAACTTTAGCAAGACTTATGTTTCTTCGATTCGAGAGGTGTATCAATATCAGCTGCTGGCAAAAAAAGAGGGACAATATCAAGTGGCTCTGCTGGTGAATATTACGGTGATCTTAGGGTTGCTCGTCATCGTGGTCTGGACTGTCAGATCCGGGATGAAATCAAGAAAAATGAGCTTTACAGATTCTATGACTGGCTTGTTTAACAGAAAATATTTAACGTACTATTTGGAGAAAAACAGAAAAAAATTATGGGAAAAACCGACTTCTGTTTTTATTATTGATATTGACTATTTTAAAAAGTATAACGATCATTACGGACATGTTCAAGGAGATTCTGCGATAAATGAGGTTGCCGATATACTGAGAAACAGTGTAAGAAAAAATGATACGGTTATTCGATACGGAGGCGAGGAAATGGTGATGTTCATTTCCGGGATCAGGCCTGATGCTGCTTTGAGAACAGCAGATGAGATTCAAAAGAAGCTTTCAGAAAAAAGTATAGAGCATAAATACTCAGATATATCAGACAAACTGACTGTCAGCATGGGGATTTATAATACAGAATATGCAGGGCAGGATATTTATAGTCTGATTGATAAGGCAGATATTGCGTTGTATCGCGCAAAAGAAAAAGGACGAAACAGATATGAAGTATATACAGAGGAATACTGATTGTTCGAAACGGATGATATATTATCGAAAACCATAGAAAAGGGAAAAGAAAAAAATGAATGGAAAAACAATGAGTATCAATCGAGAAGAAATACTTGCTTTGACAAGACGTATGACAGTAAAACGAACTTCCATGACCAGAATCGCAGGATGCTATGCAGACGCAGAAGGTTTTATTGACGGAACATTTAACGTGAATTTTCTGAAACTATCTCCTGCAGAACGTGAGAAAAATCTGGAGCTTGCGAAAACGGTTCCATTTGCACAGACCAATCAGAATCTGAAACGCTATGTATTTCCAGAATCTGAACAGGGAGGTATGCGTCAGCTGCTAATGGGAATCCGGGACTGTGGGTTAAAAAACGATGCACTGTTGGATGTGTTTTACGAGAAAGTGACAGAAGTGTATCAGACAGAACAGGAGTATGCTGTGTATTTGTTTCATGACCGGTATGACATTCCTGCAAAGGCGAAGGATAAGGAACGACTGGGAGAATCTGAGCAGATGTTTGAGTATCTGATCTGCGTGATCTCTCCGGTTACAGGAGATTATGAACCGGGAAAACCAGAATGTGGATTTTTATTTCCGGCCTTTTTTGATGGGGGAGCGGCATTGAATTGTGTGGATGTGTTTCAGGCAGATTCAGAACATCCGCATCAGGAATTACTGCAGATATTATTTTCCGAAAAATCTTGAAAAAAGGAGTTTTTTTAGTATAATCAAGCACATAGGTAAAAGCATTGAGAGATTTGAAAGGGGGATGACAGCCATGTTTATGTACAGCTGTGTTTGCGACCGACAAATGGGGAATGTCGGCTCTTTTCATGTGCAATCTCTGATAGAAAAAGCGCACCGATTACTCTGTGACAAGGAGGATCTGTGCGCTTTTTTTGTGCCAAATCTAATAAAATAATGAAGGAGAGAACACAATGAAAACAAAAAAAATCGTGGCAGTCAGTTCGGCACTTATGATTGGGACAACGACTGCTCTCACAGGATTTCCAGCGGTGGTACTGGCACAGGAGAATATGCAGGAAGCCGTGACGTCGGAACAAGAAGAAAAGTATACAAAAGTGTCTGTGAAGAATCCGGTGGCGGACAGCGAAGAACTTACAGGGGAAGGGAAAAACAACGGGCGTGCTCAGCATGCGTTTGACGGTAATGAGTCAACAGTGTGGCATACACTCTGGAGCCAGGATGGACAGAAAAAAAATGCCGCATTGGATCAGTTACAGTCTGGATCAGGTGACCAAGATCGGAAGAATCGATTATCTGGGAAAACCGGCTCAAAATGGTGTGGGAAGCGGTGTTTTTAAGAATATAGATGTTTATTATACAACAGATCCGGGAGCAGATCCGGCCAGTGATACGGGATGGAAAAAAGCAGGGTCTTTTGAGAATATTAC
>ERZ1032091.268-NODE-268-length-13444-cov-33.481141_pt1 | contig 13444 bp, 20 predicted proteins | sample MGYA00518165_ERZ1032091 | MGnify/ENA primary metagenome ERZ1032091 (study PRJEB33719, sample SAMN04261302) | wastewater metagenome | biome: rural village; feature: human; material: feces | host: Homo sapiens | place: El Salvador | collected 2013-01-07 ...
AGATGTTGTTTTCCTCATCTACATAAAAATCACATCTAGTCCCTAAAAATTCTCCATGTTTCACAAGTTTTAGTTTCATACTATTTCGTATCCTTTCCACTTAAATTTTTACATTGATGATAAATCCAAGCAAAAATAGAGCGGAATTTTCCGCTGCACTTATTATGGACTCTATATATGTGGACTCCTCAAAATTTAGGAGTCGAAATTCAATACTCTCTGCTGACTAGCAATTTCAAGTATCAAAATAAGGTGCAGCACTTCGCCACACCTTTACACACACTCTCTACGTTCGTACGTTTTTCGTACGAAGCAATTCACTCACATCGCCGCCATTGAGAAGCGCATCTTCAATCTGTCTTGTCCGATCATCCATAGCGGGTGCCTGTTCCAGACCGTAATACTTCTGCATTGCCCGGTAGAACTCCCTCTCCTCTTTTGAGAGGTTCTTATTAGACACGTCCATTGTACGGTACTCAATGACCTTTGACAGCCTGGTATCTTCTCCCAGATTCTCCAGAAGCAGCATAAACTTCCACCAGTGCATCTCTTCTGCCTGCAAGTCAATTCCGTACTGCTGGATGAAACCGGCATAGATCAGTCCTGCATCCTCTTGAAAGTCAAACGGTTGCTTATCATTGACCCCTGCGATCTTTCTCGGAAATTTCTTCTTTGACTGCTCTCTTCCACAGGAAAAGAACCAGAACATTTTATCCACGTGTTCTTCCATGAAATAATCGCAATCCCTGTAAAACAACAGCAGCACTTTCAGTAAAGAATCTCCCGTCAATTCTTCTACGCTTTCTATGATTTCATTGCATTTTAAAACAGTGCGGAAATCCCATTTTACAGGACACTCCACACCATTCACGATCAAAAACTCTGGAAATTTTTCTATTAAGAGGTTCATCATTTTTCTACAGGATCATTTTCCATTGATAACATTTTCAATCTTCCCATGATCTCGTTGTACTGATTATCCTGTCTGATCTGCTCTGTAATCAACTGTTCATAAACTGCCATACAAGTAAGCAAATCATTTCCTCTTCCGCATACACAATCACCCGTACCCTCTCCAAATACAACATCAAACATCTGCTTCACTCTGCCACACAGAAATCTATTCTGCTCCAGTTCTGTTCCTTCTGGCAGCTCTTCTGCAACATGCTTCATCTTCTCTAACTCAGCTCTATATCGTTCTTTCAACTCTGGATTCTCCAGATCATACAGGTTGAATTCCAATTCTACTCCATTGATAATCATGTTCTTGCGCTCCTTCCTTTTCCAATTCTTGCCTTACCTACTACTCCCACGCCAACCAAGGCATTATCGGCGGGGATTATACTTCCCCCACCGTAAAGTTCTTTGTAGATGTATCAAACTGTCCATCTTCCCAGTCAGATACACCAAGTAAATTTCCAGAGCCCTGAATCTCACCATCGTTGTCCGAGAAATCTGACACCTCGATGGCTACTTTTCTTCTCTTTGCATAAAACTTATTCTGCTGTTCTGCCACAGGCTTTTCCATGAACACCTTCACATAATAAGTTTCTGCATCTGACCCGGTCTTTTCATTTTCTCCGATATCCGCAATAAATTCGATCGCTTTTTCAGAACGGATCAAGTCGAACTCCAATGGTGCCGTCCATTCATAAGAGCCGATTCTCTGTGTTGCTGATTTCTGATTAACATATCTTTTGGAAGATGTCTGTGCAGATGGAGAATCGTCCAACTGAGTCACTCCAAATCCAAGAAGCTCATAAGTTTCACTCAGATCTTTTGAAACATCCAGATATCCCGGATGCTGCCATCTTCCTACGACACCAGTCTCGCCTGATTCCGCAAAAAACTGAATATTCATTTTCATACTTTTACTACCTCCGTTTATAATAAATAAATTGACATTGTATCCTATATTGGCACTTCGTCTCCTGTGCGTCATACAGATATCCGTCTGTTGTTGCCCGAATAGATTTGCTTTGCAGTTTTCCCGTCAATTCCGGCAGAGCACCTGATTTCGTGCACTCATCCAACCAATCCGCAAATTTCTCATAGAATTCCGATGTGTCCCTGTTTTCTTCGTCTCCGTAAAGCACTCTGGAACATAACGAAAATACATACTGTCTGACAGTATCACCGTTTGCGTACCGCTTTAAGATTGGTGCTGCTGGCGTACTTTCGATACTGTATGCGGTCACATCTTCCTCCAACATATCTACATTCACAACAGGGAACATCTCCTGAAACTCCTGCAGAAATGGACATCCGGCAATAAACTCTGCCACTTGGTTTGTTATACTCATTTCGCCTTCCCTCCGCAATATTTCGCAACAGACTGCACGATCTCTTTCCCACGATCCGCCCACATACGCTCTGTCCAGTGGCTACCGGCACGAGCATGTTCGGATCTGTTCTTTCCTTTATTCTCGTAGTACTGCCGCCTTGCATAAGGAGTGTCATATATAATAGAGGATGCTGTTTCTGTCACACTGTCCATTGACAGGTTTCCGCTTAATCTCGGCACATAAGGTGTGGACAGCTGTCTTACTTCATGGGTGAAGAACTTCTGCCCTGCTCCGTTCTTATTGAGACTTCTCTTCAATAAAATTTTATCTACCGGATCTATATCAAGCCTGATCTTTGCCATTAAGAACCACCACCTATCCTGATATGCTTAGAAGAACCAAAAAAGTTCTCGGAATGACTAAGTACTTTCCCAATCGTTCCAGAGAACCTTTTCCTGATATCTTCTATTCCGGTAACATTTCCTCCATCCCATTCTCCCAGGATAAAGAAATCACCATTCCGCACAGTCCATTTCCCATACACTGCTGTTAATCGGTTGAACGCATCCGGCGTGATCCAGTCAGCGCATTCTGTATACGGAATCCGAATCTGATACTCATCCGCGCTTCTCAATCCATTTTCCCCTACGGTACTTTTCTGGTTTGTATGAAACCAGACCTTAGGGATGACATGAGGAATAAACACCATCTTCCTGCTCTCCCGGTCTGGCCACTGATTAAAAATCGTAATCTTAGCATTCGTAAGCATTGACATTCACCCCCAGATAAAGCAGTCCTGTATGCGCTAGATAACGGCGGATGACCGCATAGATCTTTGTTTGCAGCGCGTCTACTGCAATCTTTCCCGCTTCTGCTTCTGTCGCGTAATTCACAGAATATCCGTCTGTATTCTCCGACTGCACTTCTCTTCCTCCATGTTCCATTCGGTTCATATCATCCTGATAGATCATGTCAGCAAGTTCACACAGGCAAAGCTTCACTAACTCCATATCGTTCTCACTCGGCTGTAAATGCATCACTTGATTCAGATAGGTGTTAGCTTTCAAGATCGGCTGTTTCAATGACCGTTCGTCCTCGATTATAATTCCATTGTATTCTTCTACGTAAAACTGAAAATCTACACGTATCAACGCCTATTCCTCCTTACGAATTCGCCATAATCCCCTGTTTTTTCATCTCCGCAAGAATCGCATTGATTTTGTTTTTCAGATCAGTCGCTGTTTCTGTCGACAAATCTGCAATCAAAGCCATCTGTTTCACACCACCCAGCGTTGTTTTGTTCGCCGCTGGAAGAGTGTAACTTGTTCCAGCAGGTCCCTGCGCACCCGGATCGCCTTTTTCGCCTTTTTCGCCTTTTTCGCCTTTTGCCCCTGCTGGTCCCGCCGGTCCTGCTGGTCCTGCTGGTCCAACCTGCTCGTTCTTCACGCCCTGCTCTAACTTATTCAGTTTCTCCGCTGTAATAACGTCATCATTATTCCATGTAGTTGGTGTATATGCCATAACTTATACCTCCTATTTTACTTTTCCTACTTTTGCCTTGCCTACTTTCGCAGTTCCTACTTGTGCCAAATCGTCATCTAGGCCTTTTTTTTTACAACTGCGTAGTTCTTATCTCCAAGACGGTATCCGGTACAGATTTCCACCTGTGCAAGAGTTCCGTTGAAGTTCTCAGAGTCTTTCAGTCTTGCCATAGATAACAGGTCAATGATATGCAGTCCTCTCCAGTCATACATGATATACTCTACCTTTGACAGATCTTCTGTCTGAAGCGTTTCTGTATAATCGTAGTATTTTGCTGCCGATGTCAGATCAAGCATATTACATTCTACCCACAGCATTCCGAGGTAATATCCCATCTGTCCGGTACGGATGATCTCGTCATTCTTTACCGGAGTAAATTTGTCCCCTGCAACTTCCAGCATCGTACTGTATGTCTCTACAGATGCCATGACCACATTCGCGGACGCTTTCTGTTTACGGATTGTTTTTCTTCCTGCGATTATCTTACTGATAATGTTGGACGTTGTAATTGCTTCTGTGTCTTCCATTGCAGTTCCTTCGTGCACCAGACATGCAAGACCAGACTGCTGCCACCCTTCTTTGCAAACCTGTGTAGACTGTGCGAGATGAGCATCCGCTGTATCGAATGGTACGGCACTCGCCTGTACATTGTAGATTTTTGTTGATTCCTGCTGTGAATTGTTCATCAATACTGAAATCAGTTCATTTCCTGCAGTTCCATGCTCAAAGTCAGATGCTGGCTTTTTCGGATCTTTTGCAGCCTTAGCAGCCAGACGGAATACTTTTACTGCTCCCGCTCCTTCCGCATCTCCCTGATACTGATCGTTAAATGTCATTCCCGGCTGAAAAATTGCATCAAAATAAAAATTTGGTGCAACGATTGAACTGTATTTTTCACTTACATTATATCCGCCATATTTCATACTCTGTCATTCTCCTTTTCTATTTCGCATATTTGTTGTTTCCATATTTTCTTGAGAGGTAAGCTTCTTCTTCGGATTTTGTTTCCGGTCTATAAGTACCATGAGTTCCTCTTACCCACGTCTTTTTTCCTCCATCCGGTTCTTCCTGTTCGAACTCATCTGGGTATTTCTCTTTGACGCCTTTCATGTACTCATCTGCGCCAACAAAAGCACCATCTTTAAACTCCATCTTCTGTTCCAGAAACTCATGTAAGATTGTCTTTCTGGATAAAGGAGATTTAATCTTCTGAGTATCCAAAAACCGCTCTGCTGCAAACATCTTTCGGTCTGATTCAATCTGGTCATTTAGTGCTTTTGTGTCTTCGTTGTACTTTTTCTCCCAGTCAGCGGCAGACTGCTTGATTCCGTCAATATCCATGTCCTTGTAAGACTTAATCGTAGTGTTTGCTTCGCCGAGCTGCGTCTCCAGTCCATTGGCTCTCGTCTCAAGGCTCTGGTACTTTTCCTTGCTGATATAGCCGCCATCTGATAAATCAACGAATCTGACATGCTTCAGCTTATCCTCGATTCCGTTGTTATGCTCCTGAATCTTTGCGTCTACCTGTCCGAAAAGTTCTTCTCCTAATACGTCTCTTAACTGCATCTTTATTCCTTTCCTTGACCACTGTTTATTATCGCGGTGTCTCCGCTGGCCGTGGCAGTTATTCTCCCATGCCACAGGGGATATTTCCCGCAGTTTAAATGTCTTGAGGGTTGATCGGACAAATACTATCCCCAAAATTGAGGAAAGCGTATAAAAATAGCACCTACCACTCTGGATAGATGCTGATTTATTATTTTGATATAAAAAATACCACTCACTCAATTAAGAATAAATGGTATTACTCTTTTACAATTTCCCAACGTCCACCTGGACTGCTACCATCAAGTGGTGCCGGATTCTCTTTTGAATACAAATAATCTTCTCCGCTGTCATCAATGACACGATACATTCCAGACTCTTCACTTGCTTCATATATTTTTCCATTCGTTAAAGAATCTACTCCAAATGATTCCCCTATATATCTCAGCTTCATAATTTTTCCTTTCTTACCTTTAACTTCGCCTCGTACTGTTTGCCGCCCTTTTCATACCAGTGAATATCGAATATATACTTTCCGCTTTCTATTTTTCCTGCACATTTGCTCCAATCGCTTGCAACTCCACCATATCTCTCTGCCAGCCGCCCCGCAACTCTTAATTCCGTTTTGCTTCCTGTTCCAGCTATAATTTTCACGTTTTGAAACACTGTATTTGCCGGTATGAACTGTTTTTCTCCATTATACATATACGACAACTGTTCGTGCAAGAACTTTTTATCGGATGCCCTAGATCCAAACCATCTTCCCGGCAACACTCTTCCGAGCCCATCCATATACACTCTCTGCATCTGTTCTGGAAGCTCCATCTTTTTAGAAAACCCCTGGTATTCCCGGAGTGTGTTCAGATACTTTGCTTGGGCTGCCTGTATGTCCAACTGGCTGGCTTTTCCCTTTTTTAGAAGATCAATGTCACTTCTCTGCTTTCTCATTCTGGTTTCAAGTGCTCTCTGCCGCTGCTGAGCTTCATAGGCGTTGTATGATTTTCCCTGATAAGACCTTGCGACCTGTTCATTTGCTTCCATTTCCCTCAATTGTTCCGGTGTGTACGTTCTGACAGACACACCGTCTACGAACGCGAAGTAACTATGCTTACAATTAGCTCCGCACAGACCATCTACCTCTCCCAAACGACAGATCGAGATTAACTCCTGCTTTGTGTACACATTCCCTCCCCACCAGTGAGAAGGTCTATGTCCGGCATGCCACGTTACTTCATAGGTATCTGTCCCCAAATCCTTTGCCACCTGTTCGTTAATCTGGGCGGCTAGCTGATGTACACCCGTCATGACAGCTCGTCTGACCGCCACAGGGGCCCGATTTCCATATCCTGACGCATAATTTACTGTCCGTATCCCACTGGCTGTCATTTCCTTTACTACACGCCTGAGAACGGTATTGTAATCGAACGCTCCGGTTACAATGTCCATACATGCACGATCAAGATACTTCTGATAGTACTCCGAAAATGGAGTGAATACTTTCTTTCCTCCGTAATCCAAAGCAAATCCCATTGATCGTGTGATATTCTGGATTTCATGTTTCGTCTGGCTTAGAATTGCTTTCGCCCATGTCTGCATCTGCTCATTATCTTCATAAGGTGTAAAATGGGCATTTACCTGTTCGTAGATTTCTTTTGTTCTGGTGTAATCCTTTTCGATTACAGTATCATAAATCTCCCACAGCTCCGGATCAGTAAGCCCTGAAAGACGTTTGATTTCTGATTCAATGAACTCCGTAGAATTTCCAATGATCTGTATTCTGTTCAACTGATAATCCGCTGTAGATGTAATTCCACCTGTCTTTTTAATCCTCCTGACTACATCTCTCATAATGCGGTTCTGTAATTCGAGAAACATTTTTTCAAGTTGCAGTGGCAGGTGCTCCATTTCCTTTGGCTGCATATCCTCACACCCTATTCCATTGTATCTTCCTGGCTAAATTGTGATGCCTGTTTCAGCATCTTGATCGCCTGCTCTTCCGTTTCACCGAAACGCTTCATCCGATACTCTACAGGACCAACAACTCCCATACTAAAATCAGCACGGAGCTGCTCTGTCTCATATTTCTTGTCTGTTACAAGGGAATCATCCCAACTGCAGGATACTTCTACCTTTCCGTCTGCAGAAATGCTACCAAGCGACATCCATACTTCCACTGCTGCCACAAGATTCTCAAGTGCGTTCCCAAGGCTATTCTGAATAGATTTTACCGTTGCGTAAGAGCGTTGCTTACTGGCCTTAATTTCTTCTGCTGTCTTATCCACTACCTGTGGATCTGAAAGAGTTCCATAAGCCAGACCACAGTTAAACTCTACTTTCTGTATGATCCTGTTGTACCCGTTGAAGAAACTCTCATCCCGAATCTCCGGCGAATACGCATTAAAAAAAGGATTTCCATCCCTGCTCATCACATTCGGTCCCATTGCCCGGTAAAGCCGTTCTTTCCCTTTTGGCAGGATAACTTCTCCCTGCCGGTTCTTCCGGAAAAATTCATCCGCTGCCTGAATTGCCGTTTCCTTTGATTTGTATTCCCACAGCACTGCTCCATACTGCTCATCAGCATCCCGAATCTGATTCACGGCTCTTGCATAGATCGATACACCAAGAGGAGAATGGATGTCTGTATTGTTTGCCAATGGAATTTTGAAGTAAGAAAACAGCATCCTGTCCGCATTCTGAAACTCGACATAAGGGGCAATATCTGACCATTCCGGTACTTCTTCCAGATTGATCTCCTGTCCGAGATTTACGATATCATCCGTTTTTACCATTGCTTTCTTACTGATAAAAGCTTTGTTCACAATGCTGTATCTATCGCCCTGTAATGCGTGATATTCAAGTCTTGTATAAAGATTCTTTCCAGCGCGCTTAAATTCTGGGAAGATAGCCGCTGTAATCTCTCCTGCGCTGTTAAACTCTACCGGATAAAAGTCACCGGCTCTCACTACATCTATCTCAATCCCTTTCTGGGATAAATACGGTTTAAAGACCACACCGCCTGTACTGCAGGCAAACTCTGTGTAGTTTGAAATCTCATTTAGAAACGGCTGTATCCCCTCTTTAATCATTTCAGCTTTGCTTCCGCCCGTAATATTGATGCTGGATTCCATTGTCACCAGTCTTGCCATTTCGGAGCAGATTGCTGCCGGGAGGTTCAGTCCCTTTACATCATCATTCAGCCAGGGGGATTCGTTGATATACATCTTCGCCCAACGATAGATTGCCTGTGCCATTCTCTGGGATACCGCAACATCCACACCCATTGCCTGTTTTATAGTTTCATACTGTATCAACGTTCCTCACCTCTTTCTGATATTGGCAACATAAATTTAATCCGGTTCCACATTCCAACGCATAAATAGCGTGTTCCATCAAGTGCATGATCGTTCTCTTTTACCGGTATCTCAACGCCTTTTTTAATTCCATCTGTATTGTACTGATAAAGTCCAAACTCCTTGATCAGCATCTTCTGTTTCTCGCTGACGATCATTCTTCCGAAAGACAACAACTTCTGCACACGGCTGATCCCCAACTTGACATCATTCTGCGCCGGTATAACCGGTATATGGGGGATGACTCTCCGTATTTCCTCAATCAGACCTGCTGCCGATGGATCCACGAATATGTAGCTGACTACACGGTCATACTCCTGTTCTATCTTGTCGCAGAATGTTTTCATATTCTGTGCGTATTCTGATGGGGACTTCTGCGTTCCACTGTCTCGCCCGGAGTAGTAATACTCATCAATCCCTCGCAGAACCTGATTCTGATAGTCCAAACCAAATGCTTCATAGACTGTCGCATTCTGTTGACCGTAATCCACTCCGATTCCGATCTCCCCGATACTTCTCTTTTCTTCCTCGATGTAATCTTCTGGCTGATAAATATGCTTCTCTGCAGAGAACATATAGTAGATCAGGTCATCCACTCCAGTAGGCTCGCCCAACCATGTCCATCGGTACATCTTGATATCCGCTCGCATCATAGCTTCTGCAGAATCAATCAGATCCTGTCCCAACCAATCAACCGGAACATCCTTATAGCTTGTGTGAATATGGATGCAGTCTTCCCGTTCTTCCATCTTCTTGCACCAGAGGTTGATCGGAGCATTCGGATTCTTCGGCGGATTGTAAAGATAGATCATCTGGAAACCAGCTTTGTTTCCACGGACGAACGTTGCTTCTATATTCGCCAGTTCATCTTCCCCTTCCCCGTCATCAAAGAACTCTGTCAGCTCATCCAATACTACAAGCTTTATCGGCTTGTCCTCATCGATGATACCTTTGGTATCGTCAATTCCATCAGAACCGGAGAAATACATCGTTGTATTGTGCTTTTTATATGTAATCTCCATCGGTGATTTTCCGATCTTGAAATATGACTTGGGGATTTCTAGCCGGTTAATGCCCCGGAGCATTTCTTTGTACACTGTTTTCCGCAGCTTATTGTGATGCTTACGAAGAACTACTGCTGAACCATTCGCATCATCCACCAACTGGAAGATTCCTCTGACTCCTGCATAACTGGATTTTGTACCGGCACGGCCAGATGTCAGGATAATATGTTTATGCTGTTTATCGTTAAATAAAGGCAGATATTTCGGAATGATCAGATCTGATATTCTAACCTGTTTCTTTGTCTGCATCATTGATAATCTCTACTCCTTCCGTTTCATCCTCACTACTGCAATCTCGGTTCAGCTTATCTGCGTTTGCCCGTTTCAATTCTGTATCTGCTTCTCGGTTGCGTCTGTTCTCATCCGGTTCCGGTGATTGCCCCGCATACTTCGCTACGAATGTAGCTGCCTGTGTATTTCCGCTCAGTGCTTCTTTGATCTGTGCCATCAAAAGAGCCGATTCCAGAGTGCACTCAACACCAAGTGACTCCAGAACCGGCTTCCATTCTTCACTATCTATTTCAGCGGTAAGCAGCATGTTCAGCGTCTTCCGAAAATTCGCTTTCCTTCTTCTTGCTTCACCACTTGCTTTACCACCTTTAGAAGTAATTATTCGTAGTTCCTCCGTTGTTCGTTTATCAAATCCACGATCTTTTATGTTTTCATAACCTGCCACTTCACCACCTTCCAATCTGTTAATTTAATACATAGAAAAAGAGACACCGAAGTGCCTCTTAAACATCCATTTTTGCTATAATATCTTCTACTATTGGAAGAAAATAACATGCTTCTTCATATAGTTTATGTATGCCATATGCTTTCTTTTTTGCTTCTTCTTTAATTACTTCACCTTGCATTTTATCAGCCATTTTCATTATGTGAACGCTTTGATCAAATTCATTGATTACTTCACCCAAGTTATTATCCAATATACTTATATCTTTTCTATTTTTCAACTCTTCATTTGACAACTCAAATTCACTGTCCATCTTCACTGTTCTGCGCTTCACATCTTTCAACTCTCGAAAATAATTACATTGTTCTTCTTGAGACGCATCTTCATTTTCTTTCATCTTTTCCAAAACTTCGCAAATATTCCTCAAGCGATTTTTTTCAGTCAAGAAATATCTCGTTTTCTCTTTTTTAATGTCTTTCTTCCGGTAATATTTAGTCACTAATATACCGCTAATCACACCGCTAACGATTCCTGTTAGCAGCCCTATCAACATATCCCATAAAATCTCCATAATTCTGTCCCCCAACTCTTAATTATATACTGAATATAGCACACATAATTAGCAGCCACAACACCTTAGTGCTAATTTATACTTTTTTAATATTTAGGACTACTGCTCGAAAGAATTACAAATGCCAACAAAAACCAAAATAACCAAGTACACAATCAAAATTTATAAGAAAAAGGAGTAACTTGCAGTAGTCCGCAACGGGTATAGCAGGACTCGAACCTACGACACATCGGTTAACAGCCGATCGCTCTACCTACTGAGCTATACACCCATAGGATGCCCTTTATCGACATCCTTTACCCTATCCGCACTCGGGTGCTGACACTAAATATAGATCGCTGAATCTATTTTTTGTTTGTTTTTGCAGATCTGCGGATATCTGCGTTTTGGTACCATTTGTGATGTAAAGCCGGTGTGCACTCCCAGAACAGACCTCAGCTGTGCAGCCTGTATACTCACATCACAAAACCGTGTGCAGGGATCGAACCCGCTTGTCCCAACTGACCACGGCATAAAAACACCGCCAGACGAGAAAGGGTGAAAGTCCGGCGGTGTTCTGCATAAGATTTAATGCGTGCTTAGAACAATATATAATCTTTCTAGAATAATTATAGCATAAGTGTAATGTTAATTGTGTTAATCTTTCAGTTGTTCGCCTATTTTTTGCGAAATTCTCCCTCTGCTATATCCAACCATTTCTGCAACTTCTATTTGCTTCTTACCCTCGAGAAACGATAACTCAAATATCTCTTTAATCTCCGGATCATCAATCCCATTTATGTAGTCCTCTACTTCTTTTTGCTCTTTCAGAATCCGCAGCCTGTCCGCTTCTTTTCTTCTGATCTGACGTCTTATATTCTCTTCCTCGTAAGGATCATACATTTGTACAGATGTTCTCACTTCGGTGTACGGAAAATCTGCGCTGGATCCCGTTACCTTCCCCATGACAACAGTCGATTCCCGTTCACAGAGTTCTTGTATCTGGTTCTCAATCCGGATAAGTCTATCTTTGTTTGGCTTATACTTTTTCAGTGTTTTCTTGTCCAACTCTATCACCTCCAGGAATTGGCTCTTTTATGTTGTATTTCTCTGCTATGTACTCCACAGCGTCCTTATTCGCCCTCTCACCGCCTTTAAAGTCGCAGACAAAAGCTTTATGCCTCTGTTGCTTTAGAGCTGTCTCACGGGCTTTTTCGTTGCCATAGTGTATGCTTCTATTTTCTTCATGATGTCCGCTGCCTCCTTTCTGCATCTAGCTTATTATCACCATTCACTCACCCTCACAGGAAGTATGATGCCTATTATTTCTCCGTAGCGTGTAAACACGGCATCGTAGTATTCAGAGTTTCCTGGGTATTTAATAAGATTTGGCGTACATCCGTCGAACATTTTTAAATATTTATTGTCAAACCAAGCATACTCTCCAGTTTCCTCGTCTCTTATTGCTCTCAAAATGCTTTTGCCAGTTGTAAGCATTCTGTTTGACAACTTGGCCGCCCTCATTTGGCTCTGAATATTTTCTGCGGAAAAATGTTTCACCCCATCTTCTGGCAATTTCTTCTGCTTATCTATGTCGAGCAAGAAATCTTCTTTCTTCACAAATACAATATATCTACCTTGCGTAATCATCACTTTTCCGTCTATCTCGCCCATCATATACGATCTTGTCTTCACTGCTTCTATCTGCACTTTATCTTCGATTAGCATTTTCTCTTCTCCTTCCTGCGTCTCATGGTTTCCCTGTTCATTCCGTTACCTCAATTTCCTCTCCGGTCAGCTCTTCCAACTTCTGTCGCATTTCTTCCACTGTCATCTTCTTTGGTTCTTTGCGCTCCCAGATGAGTTCAAGGTTGCTTTTAATAAACACATCTTCTATGCGTCTGAGTGATTCCGGAGTAATCCTATAGACTTTAACGATGTCTCCTCCTGTATAATATTCCCATTTCAAGTCATCAGTGTAACCGTCTATACGATTGTATTCGCCTTTTCTCACTACCTCCCCAGCCAATACAAGATACATGTTGCCATCTCTTTGTTCAACTACCATCCCATCTTCCAAATCTGCCTTGGTAAATTCTTTGTTCATGTAATCACTCCATTCTAAGATCTCGTATCCTTCGCTATTGTAGTACCGATACGATGAGAACATTCCGGATCCTATATAGCACGTTTCTCCTTTGTATACCTCATAGTGTGTGCAACTCAAATAACTATTCCCACTCTCCCATGCCATACCGTGTTTATACATCTGTCGGCAAAAATCTTTCGCTTCTTCCTTGGTCTTACAATGCACCGCAATCTTATTGTCTTTATTTTTAAATTCTTTCCAGTTAAATTTTTTCATCTTCCTACCTCACTCGTATAATATCTTTTAGATACATAAATGTACCTCGATAACTTAATAAATATCT
>ERZ1032091.290-NODE-290-length-12502-cov-4.631317_pt1 | contig 12502 bp, 9 predicted proteins | sample MGYA00518165_ERZ1032091 | MGnify/ENA primary metagenome ERZ1032091 (study PRJEB33719, sample SAMN04261302) | wastewater metagenome | biome: rural village; feature: human; material: feces | host: Homo sapiens | place: El Salvador | collected 2013-01-07 ...
CGTGAAGCCGAACTGGAGAGCCTGCGCGAACTGCACCCTCCTGCCGACATTGCCGTCCTTGTCCGTAACAAGGACAGTGTCATCGTAGATGAGGTTCGTCGTGATGTTCAGCGAGAAGAACCTGCTGAGCTTCCACATCATGCGGGTGTCCCAGTTCACACGGATGTTCTGAGGATTCTTCAGGTAGTTGGAGAACAAGAGCAGGTGTGTGGAGCCCTCGAAATTGTCATTGACCTTGACCTTGGCATCGGCGGTCAGCTGGGCACCAAACTCGAAACGGGCTGGTTTATAATAGTTTCCAGTCTTGTAGTAGATGTTCTTGTCATCCTTGGCGTCCGGATAGACCTCGGTATCCTCGTACTTCTTCTTCCTCCCCATACCATAGTTCTTTCGCAGCTTCTCGCTTCCGACGATTGTGAATCCTCCTGTGATAGGCGCCATATTGACCGTCAGCCATTTGCTCGGCACCCAGTCAATACCAAGACCCAGATTGACAGTTCCCGGAGAAAGAATGCTGGACTTGAGCACACGGGCGTTTCTCCAATCCTTGCTGGATGGCTCCTTGTCCTCCTCCACGGCCGGAGTCGGGTAGTTGTAACCGTTGGCGAACTGGCTGAGGAACGTGAACTTGGCGGAGTAGTTCAAAGTCTTTGTTGCCTTGTAGCCCCAAGTGCTCTCGAACAGGATCCGGTCCTTGTTCTTCTGGATGATCGGCTTGTCGGCGGAATAAAGGAATCCGTAGTCCAGCTGGAGACGGTTGTTCCAGTACTTCTCACCTTTCTTCCACTTCGCGTTGCCATCAATGTAGGCGCTCAACGCATAGTTGTTGTAACCTCCCTTCGCCCAGTTCGTGAAACTACTCTGGACAAAGTTCAGGTTCGTCATCAACGACTTGTTCCAATAGTCCTGTTTCGGAGCCACGACCTTTGTCTCCTCTGTCTGTGTCAGAAGCTTTGCGGCGGCGGCCGCGGCTGACTGGGCGTTTCTCCATGTCGTGTCCGTCTGCGCCGGCGCAGCGAGAGACACGAGAGCGAGAGCCACAGACAGCAACACAGCGCGTCTTATTGATTTCACATTCATAGTCAGTTTATTATATTCATTTAATATGAGATGGCAAACACCACCCTCTGCTTTGAAGGCTTGCCGGAGTAGATGTCCTTGCCTTCCTCCTCGCAGACAAAGCTGTCCACAGGGATGCAGCGGATCGTGGCCTTTGTCTCGTCCTTGATCTTCTGCTCGGTCTCGGCCGTGCCGTCCCAATGGCAGAGCAGGAACTTGCCTGTGCCGATCTTGGCCTTGAACTCCTCCCAGTCGTCGCACTTCTCAACGTGTGACGCGCGGAAGTCGAACGCCTTCTGGTAGATGGTCTTCTGGATGTCGTCCAGAAGGGCGGCGATTGACTTGTCAAGCCCCTCAAGGGCGACAGTCTGCTTCTCCAGGGTGTCTCTTCTGTGAACCTCTACAGTGCCGTTCTCCAGGTCACGAGGTCCCATAGCCAGACGTACAGGGACTCCCTTGAGCTCCCACTCGGCGAACTTGAATCCAGGACGCAGGGTGTCACGGTCATCAATCTTGACAGTATGTCCTTCGGCCTCAAGGGCTTTCTTCAACTGAGCCATCTTGTCCAAGATCTTCGTGTGATCCTCTTCGGTCTTGTAGATCGGAACCATAACGACCTGGATAGGGGCCAGAGCCGGCGGAAGGACAAGTCCGTTGTCATCGCCGTGAGCCATCACGAGGGCTCCCATAAGCCTCGTGGAAACGCCCCAGGATGTGGCCCACACGTACTGCTGCAGGCCTTCCTTGTCTGTATATTTCACATCGAACGACTTGGCGAAGTTCTGGCCGAGGAAATGAGATGTTCCGGCCTGGAGAGCCTTCCCGTCCTGCATCATCGCCTCGATGGTAAGGGTGTCGAGCGCGCCGGCGAATCTCTCGTTAGGACTCTTGTGTCCCACGATCACAGGCAGAGCCATAAACTCACGGGCGAACTTCGCGTACACCTGAACCATTCTCTGTGCCTCTTCCTGAGCCTCCTGCGAGGTCGCGTGGGCCGTGTGGCCCTCCTGCCAAAGGAATTCGGCGGTGCGGAGGAAAAGCCTTGTGCGCATCTCCCAGCGGACAACGTTAGCCCACTGGTTGCACATGATAGGGAGATCCCTCCATGATGTGATCCAGTTCTTATATGTGCTCCAGATGATGGTTTCGGAGGTAGGTCTTACGATAAGCTCTTCCTCAAGCTTCGCGGACGGATCCACGACAACGCCCTTTCCGTCAGGGTCGTTCATAAGCCTGTGATGGGTGACGACGGCGCACTCCTTGGCGAATCCCGCCACGTGCTCGGCCTCCTTGCTGAAGAAGGACTTAGGAATGAAAAGCGGGAAATAGGCGTTCACAGCGCCGGTCTCCTTGAACATTGTGTCCAAAGCGTGCTGCATCTTCTCCCAGATCGCATAGCCATAAGGCTTAATGACCATACATCCCCTGACGGCGGACTGCTCCGCCAAGTCTGCCTTAACAACCAGATCGTTGTACCACTGAGAATAGTTCTCAGACCTTTTTGTCACTTCCTTTGCCATATACTCTTTGCTGTTTTTGTCAATTATTCTTATTATTGTGCAATATTCCGAAAGGTATGGATTTTGTTCACTAGAGAACATTTGTGTGGCCGACACCTTTGGATACGGCCACGAAGTTACGAATTAATTGTTAAATATAGGAGATTCAGAAATGAAAACACGCACAATCCTCTTTATCTCGGCGCTTCTGGCACTGACTTCGTGCGGTTCAGCGGCGCGGTTTGCCAGTGATGCTTCCAGGCAGAAGTATCAGGATGGAATCTACTATACATCCAATGCCAAGGTCCATCAAGCCGAGGAGGCAGCCACCTCCGCAAATGACGAGGAGACCGACCTTCTTGTGGCAAAGACAAAGAACTCCCCGATCTTCATGAAGAGCGGAGAGAAGGTTGACACTCTGTTCATCCCTGAGAACAAAGCGGCGAGAATAGATTTCAACAACACTGACAACACCACATCCGTTTACCTCTACGACAACGGTTTCGACACCTGGGCCGCCTACCAACCTTGGTACGCGACATCCTGGTATTCCTGGAACCGTCCTTTCTACACCTCGATCTACTGGGGCGCGAATCCTTGGTACTATGGTGGTTGGTACTCACCGTGGCACTACGACCCTTGGTATTATGGATATTCCTGGGGGTGGGGCAATCCGTGGTATTACAGCGGATGGTACGACCCTTGGTACTGGGATCCTTGGTACTATAGCGGATGGTACGGTGGCTGGTATGGAGGCTGGTACGGCGGCTGGTACGATCCGTGGTATTACGGAGGCTGGGGCTACGGCCATCATCACCACCACGACCGTGACTTCTTCGGTCCTGGCAGCGGACGGGTTTACACTCCACGTCTTAGCACAACCGGCTCAAGCAGAAGAAGCGGAATCGGGTCCTCTTCAAGGAGCGCCGGAGTGAGAAGTTCCTCAATGACCAGATCAAGAAGCGGCATCGGATCAACAAGATCCTCAATGTCAGCGACTACCACAAGGTCTTCAAGCCTTGGCGGACGCACAAGCGGCACAAGGTCATCAATATCCTCGGTCAACAGGCCGGCATCCTCTTCTGTAAGGTCTTCGTCATCCAGATCGTCATCCAGATCGTCATCCGTCAGATCATCGGCGGACAGAGCGTCGTCAGTACGGTCATCAGCGGGAAGTACGGTCAGATCCAGTGGTTCATCCTCATTTGGAACCTCGACCGGATCCTCTTCCGTAAGGTCATCCTACGGCAGCAGCCGTTCATCATCTTCGTCATCAACGATGTACTCAAGACCGGCAAGCAGTAGAAGTTCAAGCGGAACGACATCAGGAGGCTACTCATCAGGTAGTTCCAGCAGGAGTTCTTCTGGAGGCTACAGGTCTTCGGGATCTTCTTACAGGTCCTCATCCAGCAATGATTATTCATCCGGCTCGACGAGGAGCTCAAGCAGCTACTCCACAGGCAGGAGCTCAAGTTCATATTCTTCCGGCAGCTCAAGCCGCAGCAGTAGCAACTATTCCGGCGGCGGGTTCTCCGGTGGCGGATCATCCAGAAGTTCAAGTGGTTCGTACGGTGGAGGAGGCGGCTCCAGAAGCGGTGGCGGAAGAAGGTAACCATTAAAACAATAGAAATAATGAGAAAGACAATATTCACTGCGCTTTTGTCATTGACCGCTGTAGCGGCCGGGGCGCAGACTATGTACGACGGGCTGACATTCAGCCAGAACAACTACTACGGAACGGCAAGGTCGATCGGTATGGGCAACGCGATGACGGCAGTCGGCGGCGACCTCGGGTCAATCGGTATCAATCCTGCGGGATCGGCAGTGGCGGGATACTCCCAGTTCACGATCACGCCGAATCTCACGCTCAGTTCGATGAACTCATCCTACAGCGCCTATCCGGTCGGAGGAGTTGACAAGTTCGTCAATGAGCAGGGCAAGAACCTGACACGGTTCTCTTTGCCGAACTTCGGTGCCACGTTCAATTGGAACTTAGGGAACAGAAGCGGCCTTAAGTCCATCACTTACGGAATCGTCGTCAACGGAACGAACAATTTCACCGGCAAGATGCTGGCCGGAGGGGTGAACGACAAGACGAGTTACATCAGTGCGATGGCGGTCGGCGCTGACGGATTCCATTCGGGCTTTCTGAATGGTCACCTCGACGGCAAGGGAAACAAAATTGACATTTGGGACAACGCCTATTACGAGAATGACGACCGGAATATGCCCGCCCCGTGGAATGCCATCGTAAATGCGCAGGCTGGAGCGATAGCAAACTACGGGAACTCTTCTGACCCCAACTACGCTTATCGTTACGTAGCCGCGACAGAAATGTGCAGGCCTGTCACCGAACAAGAAGTCAATGATGGTTATTACACACTCGGCGAGGGGGAATACATCAAAGACGGCGTTGTCATGGACAAAGACGGGAACGGCATTTACAGCCTATCCCTCGGTGGCCCTCTGAATCAGGCTTACGGGCGCAAGGTAACCGGCAGCAAATACGACGCGCTTTTCAACGTCGGGTTCAATTTCAGCGAGACATTTTTCGTCGGAGTGAACTTCGGTGTCACATCTCTCAACTACAATTATGATGAGTATTTCAAAGAGGCCGCCGCAAATCCTGACAATTTCGAGATTGACTTTGGAGAAAAAGGAATAACTCGTTTCAGCGACTACCGTACACGTTACTCATACACGGCCGATGGAAGCGGAGTCTATGGAAAGTTCGGATTTCTGTGGAGACCGATTGACGGAATCCGCGTTGGAGCGGCCGTCCAGACACCGACAATCATGGAAATCAACGAACGTTGGAGACAAGACGTCAATGTCAACTACACCGACGCCTCATTCAACGGGTCGGCCAAGACGCCTGAGGGGGACTATTCCTACAGACTACGCTCGCCTTACAGACTCAACGCCGGAGCAGCGTTCACCTTCGCGGGAATGGCTCTTCTAAGCGCGGACTACGAGATGACCGACTACAGCACGATGAAGTTCATGAGCAAGAACGGCGGATGGAATGACGACACCTACGGGAAACTGAATGACGAGATCCGCAACCGTATGGGAGTGTCCCACATGGTAAGGGTCGGAGCGGAGTTCAAACCGGTGCCGGAGATCGCCGTCCGCGCTGGCTACAATTTCACCACGACTCCTGAATATGTCAGCGAAGGCAACAGCAAGACAACGCTGAACGACAGAACCAACGCTTTCTCCGTAGGCCTTGGATATTCATCAAACGGATCGTTCTTCGCGGACATCGCGGCAAGGCTGACTATGCTGTCGGATGAATATATCTCACCTTACGCCGACTACCTTAAAGATCTGGCTTCTCCGATGATCCTCAACAAGAGGGACCTCTACAGCATCACGGCGACCTTCGGGTGGAGATTCTAAAGGTTTTTCAGATAGGAGATTGAATCCGGACCTTCGTTGAAAAGGAGGTCCATGATGGAAAGATTCGGAACGAAACCGTACTTTCGGGCAAAGACCTGGAAGTACGGTTTTTCCAGATTCAGGTCTTTCAATATCTTGTCCGGACGTTTCGGGTGGATGAGTTCCCGGTAATCCATTCCGTAGCGGCCGGAATCCAACGGAATCTCACGGGAACGGACGGGGACATATTCATCGGTCATCCTCAGGTCCACCGAGACGCCGGTCTTCCGGAGGAAGAACCTGATCAGTTGTAAATCAAGGTCGAACAACGTCTCTGGTTGTGAATCCAGGATTCCGAACAGTTCGTCCTTGTAATATTCAAAATAAGCGGAGGACTCGTAGGCGGACGCAATCGCCCGTTCGGTACGGATCAGCCACGGAGTCGAGTAATCCACCTTGATCTCGGTGATCGGCAGCTCATGGGTTCCGCTTTCGTGGACAATCGGGAAATTAAGGCTCTGAGGACCGTCGGCGGCATAGTAGCGGGAACGGTTCCGCCATGATTGCTTCTGATAATGCTCGCAGGCCTCAAGGTAAACAACAGAAGGCTTCACCCTGTCCGGAGACAAGATGAAGTCTTTAGCCATCAATGCGAAATAGCTGACCGGCGGAAACCAAGCCACACTCAGCAGCACGGCCGCCTCTTCAGGCCTATTCGAATTCGCCCTTCTCGTGAGAGTCGTTTGCCCTGATGATTCCACGCTTCGAGCTTCTGATGAAATTCAGGATCGTGTCACGCTCCTCGCTCTGAGGGAATCCGGCCTCGACCTTGGCGCAGCCGTCGGTGATGTTGTAGCCGGCGAAATAGATCGTGTCGTAGATGTCCTTGATGTTGCGGATCACGTCGGAGGAGAATCCGCGGCGGCGGAGTCCGACGATGTTCACGCCAGAATAGCAGATCGGATCGCGGCCGCAAAGAACATAAGGAGGGATGTCCTTGTTGATCTTGGACATGCCGCCGACCATGGCGTGGCATCCGATCTTGGAGAACTGGTGAGCCTTCGCTCCGCCTCCGACAATCGCCCAGTCATCAACAACGGTCTCGCCGGCGATGCCGACAAAGCTTACAAGAATGCAATGATTGCCCACAACACAGTCGTGCGCCACATGGACATAGGACATAAGCAGTGTGTTGCTGCCAATCTTCGTCACGCATTTGCCGCTTGCCTTGGTACCTCTGTTGATGGTCACGCACTCGCGGATTGTGACATTGTCGCCAATCTCCACATAGGTGACCTCTCCCTCATATTTGAGATCCTGAGGAATGGCGCCTACAACGGCTCCCGGGAACACCTGACAATTCTTTCCCATCTTGACGTATGAATATATCATAGCATGCGGATGGATCTTGCATCCGTCTCCGATCTCCACGTCGTCATCGATGAAGGCGAAAGGACCGATCTCAATGTTGTCGCCAAGTTTCGCCTTAGGGCTCACTGACGCTAATGGTGAAATTGTGTTCATATCTGTTTGTTTTATCAGCAAGATTTCTCACGGATGGCCTTGGCGGTCCGTGTGTTGATTGTGTGTCCCGGCTTGAAAGCGGTGACCTTGGCCTTGAGATAACCTCCGGCGAGCCTCAGATCTCCGATCAGATCAAGAAGCTTATGCCTTCCGCACTCGTTCGGGAAATGGAGCTTGAGGTTGTTGAGGTAACCGTTGTCGTTTATGGCAAGCTCAGGCACGTTGAAAAGCGCGGAGAGCCTCTCGACCTGCTCCGGCTGGACAGGATGCTCGACGATCACGATGGCGTTGTCCACATCCCCACCCTTGACCAGATTGTTCTGGAACAAGTACTCTATTTCGTGGAAGAACACGAAAGTACGGCACGGGCCGATCTCCTTGGCATAGTCCGTGGACTCATCCCAATGCGCGGTCTGCACACCAAGTACCCTGGAGCCGAAGTCCACGGTGATGTCCATCGAAGGCGCGTCGGCCGGAGTGATTCTCACGAATGAGCCGGTCTTTTCGTCACGGATCTCAATCTCCTCTGGAATAGTGACATATTTCCTGTCAGCCTTCTGTTCTTTCAGGCCGTCCTTGGCGATTGCCTCCACATAATAACGGGCGCTGCCGTCCAGAATCGGAACCTCGACATTATCAATCTCGATGAGAGCGTTATCCACTCCCATACCTGTAAGAGCCGACATTATATGCTCGATTGTGGCGACCGTAGCCTCTCCTTTGGAGATAGTGGTACTTCTGGCCGTCGATGACACATTCTCAGCCAAAGCCTCGACGAACGCATCTTCACCGAGATCCACCCTATGGAACACTATCCCAGTGTCCTCAGGAGCCGGCTTGAGAATCATCTTTGAGATCTTGCCGGTGTGAAGCCCCTTACCATGGAACTCATATTCACCCGCAAGGGTCTTTTGCTTATTCAAAGTCATAATCTATCTTTTGCAAACTGTGTAAAGTTCAGCAGTCTGCAAAGATAGCATGAAATATTTGAATATTCAAGGATTACCCTGCCACTTCGTAGCTATTGGCTACTATTCTTCGCCCTGACGCTTGAAGACGGCGTAGCTGCGGAGGTAGTTCTTAAGCGGAAGGGCTGGCGAGCCAAGGAACACCTGGCCTGACTTGCGGATATTTCCGATCACGCCACACTGGGCGCCGATGGTCGTGTTGTCGGCGATGTTCAGATGGCCCGCTATGCCGACCTGGCCGGCAAGAATACAGTTCTTGCCGATCTTCGTGGAGCCGGCGATTCCGCACTGGGCGGCCATCACGGTGTTGTCTCCGATCTGGACATTGTGGGCTATCTGGCAAAGATTGTCGATCTTGACCCCGTTGCCGATGATCGTGGATTCCATCTCGGACTTGTCGATCGTCGTGCCGGCGCCGATCTCGACATTGTTGCCGATGATGACATTGCCGATGTGCTCGATCTTCTCCCAAGTCCCGTCAGGAAGCGGGGCGTTGCCGAAACCGTCGGAGCCGATGACGGCGTTGGCATGGATGATCACGTTGTCACCGATGACCATTCCCGGATAGATGACGACTCCCGGGTAGATGATGCAGTGCGAGCCGATCACGGTGTTGTCGCCGACATAGACATTCTCGTAGATCTTCGTGTAGTCCCCCACCTTGGCGTGATGCCCGACATACGAATGGCTTCCGAGATAGACCTTCTTGCCGAACTTGGTGGTCAGGAACCATGATGAACGGAAGCCTCTGTGCCTCTTGTCCGTACGTCTCTGGGTGGAGACATATTTCAGGAGATCGGCCAAAGACTTGTAGGCGTCATCGACCCGGACCATCGTCGAGGTCACGGCCTCCTTAGGAGTGAAATCCTTGTTGACCAGCAGGACACTTGCCCTGCATGTGTAAACGTATTTCTCGTACTTAGGGTTGGCGAAAAAACACAGCTGCCCCGGTTTGCCATGCTCGATCTTGGCGAACGATGTGACCGTTGCCTGGGGATCGCCTTCCACGGTTCCCCTGAGCACCTGAGCCAATTGCTTTGCGGTAAATTCCATCTTCTTTATGGCGATTAAATCTACAATTTCCAATTACGGAATGCAAAGAAAGCAATTTATTTTCATATTCACTAAAATATTCTTATCTTTGCATCGTTGTGAGAGATAGGGGACGAAAGCGTCTCCTATCTTTCGCTTTGTAAAACCAGACTTTATGCGGAAAGAACAGATCATAAGCAGCATTGAGGAGGCCGTGCGCGCCCGCGGATGCTTCATAGTCGATGTCTCGGTCAGCAATGACAACGACATAGTGCTCACCATCGAGAAAGAGGTCGGCGACATGGACCTTGAGGATTGCGTTAGCGTCAATGACGCTTTCCTGGCCGCTTTCGACAAGGACGCGGAGGACTATTCCCTGACCGTCACATCCGCCGGACTCGACCAGCCGTTCAAGGTTCTCAAGCAATATGAAAAGGCGGTTGGCTCCGCTGTGGAGGCAAGGCTTAAAGGCGGGAAGAAGATCATCGGGGTGCTCACCGGAGTGGACGAGGCAGGAATATGCCTGAGATATTCACAGAAAGAAACGGTGGAAGGCAAGAAGAAAAAGGAACTCGTGGAGCACGAGGACCGCATCGGGTTCGCGGAGATCAACTCCGTTGTGCCGCACATAGTGTTCAAGAAATAAGAATATCAAGAATATAAATATGGAAAAGAAAGAAGAAATCACTCTTATTGACGCCTTCAAGGACTTCAAGGAAGAGAAGAACATCGACAGACCGGTGATGATGGGTGTGCTCAAGGACGTGTTCCTCACCCAGATCGCCAAGACCTATGGCTCGGCCGACAATTTCGATGTCATCATCAACGTTGACAAGGGAGACTGCGAGATCTACCAGAACTTCGATGTGGTCGAGGAGGTGGAGAATCCTAACACACAGATCACTCTTGATCAGATCAAGGCCGAGACCGGTGATGACGACTACGAGATCGGAGACGTGTACACGAAGAAACTCTCCCTCGCGTCTTTCGGTAGAAGAGGAATCCTGAACATCAGGCAGAACCTTCAGGGCCGCATCATGGACATCGACAAGGCGAATGTATTCAAGGCATATTCCGACAAGATCGGCGAGATATTCACGGGTGAGATCTACCAGACTTGGTCGAAGGAGGTCATCATCTTTGACGATGACAACAATGAGCTTCATCTGCCTAAGGCCGAGCAGATTCCAGGAGAGAGATTCAAGAAGGGAGACACCCTCCGCGCCATCATCAAGAGCGTGGAGATGAAGAACAACACCACCCCTTACATCACTCTTTCCAGAACATCCAACGAGTTCCTTGAGAAACTCTTCGAGCATGAGGTTCCGGAGATATTCGATGGCCTCATCACCATCAAGAAGGTTGTCCGTGTACCTGGCGAGCGCGCCAAGGTGGCTGTCGAGTCCTACGACGAGAGGATCGACCCGATCGGAGCGTGCATCGGCGTGAAGGGATCAAGAATCATCGGAATCGTGCGCGAGCTCCGCAACGAGAATATCGACGTGCTCCAGTGGACTAACAACACGCAGCTTCTCATCCAAAGAGCCCTCAATCCTGCAAGAGTGTCATCAATCGACCTCGGCAACTCGGAAGAGGACAAAATCAAGGTTTACATGCAGCCTGACGAGGTCAAGAAAGGTATCGGTCGCGGAGGATGCAACATCAAACTGGCCGGAATGCTTGTCGGCAGGGAAATCGAGGTTTGGAGAGAGCTTCCTAAGGACGAGGCTCAGGAAGAGGAGGACGTTCTCCTCAGCGAATTCAGCAACGAGATAGACCAGTGGGTGATCGACAGACTGGAGGCCATCGGATGCGACACGGCCAAGAGCGTGCTCGCGTTCACACCTGAGGACATCGCCAAGAGGGCCGACCTTGAGGATGAGACCGTGGCCGAAGTGTTCAGGATCCTGAGGGCCGAATTTGAAGAATAGTCCAGGCCGAATAGCGGACAATATTAATTTAAAGGGGTTGAATATGGCAGAAATCAGACTAAATAAAATCATCAAGACTTACAACATCGGGCTTCAGAAACTTGTGGACTTTTTGGCCAGCAAGGGAGTTGAGGTCGAAGCCAATCCTAACGTGAAGATCTCGGAGGATCTTCTTCCGGCGATTGACAAGCAATTCGAGAAGGACAAGGCCAACAAGCAGGCGGCGGAAAAGATTGACATCAAACTCAACGAGATTCTGGAAAAGACATCCAGAAAGCAGCAGGAAAGCGCCAAAGAGGAAGAGGATGAACCGGTAAGGGAAACTGTCATCAAGACAACCATCTTCACTCCTGTCGAGCCTAAACCGGAACCTCAAGCCGCTGTTCATGAAGAGACGGAACCTGAGCGCGAAGAGGAAGTGGAGCCGATGGCTGAGCCAGAGCCACAGCCGGAACCACAACCTGAGCCACAGCCTGAGACCCAGGCGCCGGTCGAGGAGCAGGTAAAGGAACCGGAAACGAAACCCGAGGCAGAGCATGTCAAGGAGAGTCCGGTGATCGAGGAGCCTAAGCAGGAAGTCGTGGCCGAATCCAAGCCGGAGAAAAAGGTGGATAAACCCGTCAAGAACGTTACCCCTGAGCCGACAACCCCTGCTCCAGGGAAGGATGTCCGTGGCGGCGAGAGACCGCTGAGCAAGCACGAGAGGAAACTTGCGGCCAGACAGAGGGAGGAACAGGCGAAAGCCAGACACCAGCAGCAGGCACAACCTCAACAGCCTCAGGCCAAGGAGGAAAAGCCAGCGGAGCAAAGTTCCACCCCTGGGCTCAAAGTCTTGGGGAAGATTGACTTGTCCCAGTTCGAGCCTAAGAAGGGTAACAAGAAGAGAGAGAGAATAGCCAAGGGAAGCCAGAAGGTTGACGTGGCGAAGGAAGGCAAGCAGGCTGACAACAGTTCCCGCAAGGATAAGAACAAGAATGCCAAGCAGGCTCAGGAGCAGGGCAAGGGCGGCAAGAAACGCAACCGTGGGACGGACCGCTTCAAGCCGGCCATGACCGAGGAGGAGCAGGAGGCGATGCAGAAGGAGATCCAGAAGCAGGTCAAGGAGACC
>ERZ1032091.297-NODE-297-length-12351-cov-20.048471_pt1 | contig 12351 bp, 9 predicted proteins | sample MGYA00518165_ERZ1032091 | MGnify/ENA primary metagenome ERZ1032091 (study PRJEB33719, sample SAMN04261302) | wastewater metagenome | biome: rural village; feature: human; material: feces | host: Homo sapiens | place: El Salvador | collected 2013-01-07 ...
AATTATTTATTTTGGAATATATAATATTATAAAAAAGAATAGTGTAGACAAGATAATGTCAATATTTCTATTTATATCAATGGGATATTTTTCCTCTTCATTAAATGTTATGAGACAGTTTATTGCACTTACATTTGTTATACTTTCTTATTCAGCTTTTATGGAAAAAAAATCATTTTTTAAAATTACATTTTACTGTATTATTGCAGGAGTATTTCATAGCACAGCCTTACTGTGTTTAGGAGCAATTATTCTTTATGCGTTGTTAGAAAGTAAGAAAGTAGGTAGATCGTTTTTTTTTAAATTGCTTGTAGTAGTGATATCGATAGGAGTGTGTTTTTCTGTAGATTATGTTTTTACTGTGTTAGGACTCGATTCAGATTATCTGGCCAGCGGAGCAGGATTTACATATAGTATTTTTAATTTATCGTTTTTGATAAAAATTGTCTTATTAATAGCCGGATGGTATATAATAAAAAAATGTAAAAATCTTGATAGTGATGAATTTAATACTTTAAAATTTTTTAATTTTTTAAACATTGTTTCTTGTTTTATGAACGTGATGGCAGTTTCATTTAATATGTTTACACGTTTGAATATATATTTTTCTATTGGTATGATTGTATTGATACCAAATATAATTAAGTATTTACCTATTAAGAATAAAATAATGATTAAGGTAGTGGTTTATACTGGCTTCTCAGTTTTACTATATTCACAACTTGTTAATAATGACAATTTGATAATTCCATATAATACAATTCTGTAAAATGGATTATACTACAATAGAATTTTGGGTAAAGGAGAATTAAAAGAGTGAATATTCAACTATCTATTATTATTCCTGCATATAATTGTGAGAAAAGTATTCTGGAACTGTTAAATACTATCGTATTTGAAGCTGAGATTTCATACGAAGTGATAATTATTGATGATGGATCTAGGGACAATACATTAGCACTGGTCAAAGAGTATTGTTTCAACAAAGATAATTATCTTATATATCATAAAACGAATGAGGGGGCTCCAAAAGCTCGCAACAAAGGTCTTGATTTGGCAAAAGGAGAATATATTTACTTTTGTGATTCAGATGATTTAATAAGGGATGCTACAATTTTAGAAAAAATGATTGATTTGGCAGAGCAGAAAGATTTTGATATTGTTATTGCTGATTTAGTATCAATGAATTCTGATGGTGATCTAACTAAACATAAAGGAATACCAAATAGATTAGAGGTATTGAAACAAAATAAATACTATTTCTGTGATCCGATTCCTGGTACAAAACTCTATAGGAGATCCTTTCTGTGTCATAATAATTTGAGGTTTGCTGATGTTAAAATTGGGCAAGATTTGAATTTTTATTTGAAAAGTGTTGCTTTAACAAATAATATTGGATATTTGAATGAGTGTATATACATATATAGATGTAGTTTGAGTGGTATTAGTAGAACGTACAAGTTAGAAAACCTGCTTCAAATTAAAAGTGCGATAGCCGAAGCTGAAAAATATTGTAGATTAAAAGGTGTATTTGATACAAACTTAAAAAAGATTTTTACATATGTGAGATTAACCAATTATGTGTGGCAATTAAAAAAGAAGAGTCATATTAAAAAAAATGATTATGAGACTTTGAAAAATGAATTATTTAGTGAGATAAAATTGAGAGATAATTTAAATTTACGGATATTATGGTGTTGTTTTCCTGTCATAGTTGAATATCTAGCTATAAAGTATCTAAATATAGTTATTAGAGAAATATAGGGGAATAATCTATTATAAATATGATAGTTGAAGCAATATAGTAGTAGAAATCTTAAAGGAAGGTACATTAATGGAAAATAGTTATAAAGCGCTTAAATCAGGAGTGTGGTATACGGCCTCAAATTTTTTAGTTAAAAGTATAGGTTTTATAACAACACCGCTCTTTACTAGATTATTAACAAAAACAGAATTTGGTATATTTAATAATTATTCATCATGGCTTACTATAATTACAATTTTTGTGACTTTAAATCTAGAATCAACATTAATAAGCGCAAGATACGATTATGAAGAAAACTTTGATGAATATATATTATCGGTTTTATCTTTGAGTACGCTATCGTGTTTATTTTGGTTTATAGTATTAAATATTGGTTATCCGTTTTTTTCTGGGCTTACAAATTTGAACAGAGTATATTTAAATTCAATGTTGTTATATTTGTTGTTTTTGCCTGCAGTTAATTTATTTCAAACTAGAGAGAGATATTTGTTTGAGTATAAAAAATCTGTATTGGTTAGTTGCATTATTTCTGTAGGAACCGCAGTGGTTTCAGTTCTTTTAGTATGTGTTATGAGTAATGGAATTTTAGGAAGAGTTCTAGGTTCTGTAATTCCAACAATAATTGTAGGTCTTATAATATATATTTATATCATAAATAAGGGAAAGCGTATAAAGCTTCAATATTGGAAATATGCAATTGTTATATGTCTCCCATATATACCGCATCTATTGAGCAATAATCTATTAGGGTCTATGGATAGAGTTATGATAGAGGAATTTTGTGGGTCTGAAGCGACAGCATTATATAGTTTAGCATATACATGTGGATCAGTTGTTACACTTTTAGTAGTTTCAATTAACTCAGCGTATTCGCCTTGGCTCGCATCAAAACTTAAAGATGAAAATCAAAGTGAAGTGAATGAATTTTCCAAAAAATATATATTAATATTTATGTATTTTGCATTTGGAATTATGTTAGTTGCACCAGAAATCCTGTTAGTCTTGGGAGGGAAATCTTATGTAGAAGCAAAATATGTGATTCCTCCGGTTGCTATGGGATGCGTTTGCCAATTTTTGTATACTATGTTTGTCAATATAGAACAATATTTAAAGAAGACAATTGGTATGGCTGTTGCCACTGTGTGTGCGGCAGGTATCAATTATATTCTTAATTATGTGTTTATACAAAAATATGGTTATATGGCAGCTTCCTATACAACATTGGTTGGCTATTTAATACTTTTGGCTATGCATATGTTCTTGGTATATAAATTGGGATATAGCAAAACATATAATTATAGATTTATTATTGTTTCTGTAATAGTGGGGTGTTTGACGACAATTTTAATTAATAAACTATATGATATGCAATATATAAGGTATTTTATTATACTCTTATACGGAGGAATAGTATTGATTGTTGGATACAAAAGTAAGGATGTTTTATATAAGATAATAAAAAATAGAAACGGTGAATAAAATGAGTATAATCGAGGATAATGCATTTAAAGAAATTAATGTAGATAATTTTTGTGATTTTGAAGAAGAAAACGAACTATTATTAGATTCGTTTGATGGATTTGCATATTGGGGATATTTGCGATTTGATATTTTTAGAGAAATTGATAGGCATAAAAATAAGCGTGATGTAGCTATATACAGAGATAGAATGAAAGTGAGAGATTATTTAAATATTATTTATAAATCACTTTAAAGAATCCATTTCTAAGAATACAAAAAAAAGAATTATTACTGATTACACATCCTCGTAGATTACTAGAAAATGGTAAGTATAAGTGTATATATACAGATTTTTTGAATGATTATTTTAAGGATATTTGTATATCAGCGGAGTTTGTTTATGGTTGCAGACACCTAATACCACCGTATTCTGATAATTTGTTGAATTTAGATTACATAGATTTTTTACCTCCAATTTTATTTAAAATAAAAAGTAAGTATATCAAAATAGAATATTTTAGAACAAAGGCAAAAAAAATAGCGAAGTTAATAATGCTAAATTTTGGAGTTCAATTAGATGAGAACGATCTTGAATTAAAGTTACTTAAATATTATTATTATTATAAAAAAAGAAAAAGAATGATTTTGAAGTTATTAAAAAAGATTTCTCCTCAATTAATAATAGAAGTGGTTGGCTATGAATTTAACAAACTAATTTTAAATGAGGCGGCTAAAGAATTGGGCATTCAAACAATTGAATTGCAACATGGTGTAATAGGAAGAGGGCATATCGCATACAATTTTAAGATTACTAGAAATTATACATATTTACCGGATAAATTATTTGTGTTCTCAGATTATTGGAAAAATACATGTAACTTTTTAGCAGAAGAAAAGAATGTCTTGTCAGTAGGATATCCATATCTAGAAGAACAAAAAAAGAAATATCCTAAAATTAAATTGGATGAAGCAATTACGATATTGGTTCTTTCTCAGCCAATATATTCTAGTGCTATACATGATTTCGTAAAAAAAAGTTTGCGATATTTAAATGATGCAGATATTAATTATAAAATTATTTATAAGTTGCATCCAGCAGAGTTTGGTCATAATGAAGAGCTATACAGTGATATGCTGGAAAATCAAAAAATAGAAATAATTAACAATTCTGATCATTCATTATATTACTATTTTGCTCGTTCAGATATTCAGCTTGGAGTTACATCTACAGCTATTTTTGAAGGTTTATCTTATCAATTACAAACATATATCATTAATTTATCTGGATGTATTGATTATATGGGGGAGCTTTGCAATCAAGGATATGCTAAAATGTGTAATTCAGTAGAAGACTTTTCAGAGTTGGTAGTAGAATTTGCATCAAACCGTTGCAGATTGGAAGAAAAGAATTGTTTTTTTGAAGAAAATGCAAAGGAAAATATTGAGAATGAAATTAAAAAGCTGATTTTTTAAAATTCTCAATACATAGAGTTGTTTAATAGGTAATTGCGAAACAAGCTCGCAATCTTGATTCCAGCAAGACAAAAATCCGGCATAGATGGATTTTAAGAAGACGGATGTAGATAACAGAATTTTAAGGCACAACAGAAATGTCCGTTAATGTACATACGGGATGGCAGGATTAGCGGTGGCAGATGGGGAATGGAACGGTAGATAGCTTTATAAGAGGTATAGGAATCATCCAAACCATAGGATTTCTTAAAATCCTTGAGTTGCTTGATGATACGATTTGCATACGTTGCAGGGGGGCTGTAACCCATGCTTCAATCCTAGAGGTGTCAAAGAGCAGCAAGGCGGTTTCCTATTTATCAATACGCTGGACTGCTCATAAGATGGTCGAACGTGAATTGTAAGTCCAATAAGAAATCCTGTTTGAATTTGGTAAATTTAGAAGTGTCTGGGACAACATTAAACCAGCAGAAATCCCGAAGTTCCTGAGAGTATTTAAGATATGAAATATGATTAGAAGGGATGTGGTTGGAATTGAGAAAATAAGCTGTAATAATAGAGATTTCAGCATTGGATAAAGAAGAAGTCTGCGGGGGGCAGTTATGGCGTTTCGCAAACGACTAAGTTGTTTAATTACGAAAGGAGAAGGTAGTTTAATGAAAATAGTAGCTATAATTCCGGCTCGAGCTGGATCTAAAGGAATTCCTAATAAAAATATTCGTATTATTGGTGGTCACCCATTGATTTATTACTCTATTAAAAATGCATTAGAGTCTGAATATATCACAGATGTAATTGTGTCTACTGATTCACAAGAAGTTAAGGTTATAGCTGAACAAATGGGGGCTAAAGTTAAATGGAGAAATGCTGCGTTATGTGGAGATGCTGTAACACTTGATGCAGTGATTGCAGATGCAGTTCCGGAAGGATGCTGGGACTATATTGTTACTATGCAGCCGACTTCGCCCACACTTTGCGTTTCAACACTGGATGCTGCAATAAAGTATACTATTGATAATGAATTAGATACAGTAATTTCTGCAATTAACAAACCTCATTTATCATGGGGGCTTAAAGACGGAAAAAAGGTTCCGAACTACGTTGAGCGTCTTAATCGCCAATATTTACCAGCGTGTTATATGGAAACCGGCGCATTTGTAGTGTCGCGTGCATCAATAGTAACACCGCAAACCAGAATTGGTGAAAAGATAGATATATACGAGGTGCCAGAGGCTGAAGCGCAAGATGTAGACAATTTTGAAGATTTGCGTAATGTGGCGGCAACTCTTGAATGCGAAAAAGTAGCAATTTATGTTAATGGTAATAATAAGAGAGGAATAGGACATATATATCGAGCGCTAGAGATTGCTGATGAGTTTTATGTAAAGCCAGATATTTATTATGATATTAATCAGACAGATGTGAGGGTGTTTGGAAGTACAACACATAAGTTAATTCCAGTGGATGGAATTGCTGAACTATTTGAAAAATGTAAAGAAATCAATTATACAATTTTTATTAATGATATTTTAACTACATCGATTGATTATATGATAGGATTAAAATCAGTTCTTCCACATGCCAAAATTATAAATTTTGAGGATGATGGTGAGGGAATTATAAAAGCGGATTTGGTATTTAATGCATTATTTCATGATAACGAATTCTCACAGGTGCATGCTGGTGAGAAATATTACATTAGCGGAAAGACATTTATGTTCTACAACCCTATAGAAATAAAGGAAGAAGTTAAACGTGTTTTTATTTCTTTTGGTGGTGCAGATCCACAGAATTATTCTGATCGTTTGTTATCTATGATATGTAAACCAGAGTATAAAAATTATAAGTTTGTGGTTGTTCTTGGAAGAGCTAAAAGTAATGTAGAGGTTTTGATGAATTATAATAAATACTCAAATATTGAAGTATTATATGATGTTGCTAATATGCCAGAGATTATGACAAGCTGTGATATTGGTATTACATCGAGAGGAAGAACGGGTTATGAGTTAGCAATTTTAGGAATTCCATCAATTTCAATGGCTCAGAATCAAAGAGAAGAAAAGCACGGATTTGTATGTAATGAAAATGGATTTACATATATTGGTCTCAATCCAGCAGATGAGATAATTGAGAGTAATCTTAAAATGTATCTTAGGATGACAAAAAAGAGTAGACAAAAGTTTCAATCAATGCTTTTAAGTCATGATCTTCGTGGTGGAAGGAAACGCGTGATGAATTTAATCCATAGCTTATAAGAATGTTAATATGAATAAAAATAACACTAAAATTTTGATAGATTTTTATTAATATTTAAAAGGAGTTTTTCATTATATTTGTTATAATAGTACATTGCCATTATAATTTATGAGAAAAACTATAATACTATTTTTAAGGGTGGATGAGTGTGTATTTTCTGAAAAATTAAAATTTTAAATAAGTATTACATATATTCGAGGATAAAATTACTTTCTACAGGTGTTGTTTTTTGATTATTAAAAGAATACAAATTTTATTGCTGGATTTATGGTTATACCATGCATGTTATAGGAAAAATTTAATAAAACAAATAGAGAAGGAGAAAATATAATGAACAAGCCATATTTGATTGCAGAAATGGGAGTAAATTTTTACGATACAGCGAAAGCAATGGGAATTACGCCATTACAGGCTGCAAAATTATATATTGATGCAGCAGCTGAAGTAGGTATTGATTGCGCAAAGTTTCAATCATATAAAGCGGGAACAATTGTTTCGAAAAATTCTCCAGCTTACTGGGATACTACTAAAGAACCAACGAAAACACAGTATGAATTGTTTTTAAAACATGATAGTTTTGGAGAAGCAGAATATAAAGAGTTGTGTGATTATACACATAGTAAAGGAATGGATTTCACATCAACTCCTTTTGATTATGCATCTGCAGATTACTTAGAGAATATGGTTGACTTTTATAAAATTTCATCGTCAGATTTATCAAATCTTCCATTTATAAGGCATATTGGAAAAAAGGGGAAGCCAGTTTATATGTCAGTTGGAGCAGCATATTTGTCAGAAGTAGATGAGGCAATTCGCGCGTTAAAAGAAAGCGGGTGTAAAGACATTGTAATATTTCACTGTGTGCTCTCGTACCCGACAAATCCTAGTAATGCAAATCTTAAGGTTATTGAAACATTAAAAAGAGATTTTCCGGATGTGAGAGTAGGTTTTAGTGACCATGTTGCTCCAGATGATACGATGATGACACTTGCTACAGCATATATGCTAGGGGCTGAAGTTATAGAAAAGCATTTTACGCTTGATAAAACACTTTCAGGAAATGATCATTATCATTCCGGTGATGCAGAAGATTTTAAAAAGGCAATCAATAATTTTAAATGGATTGATGCTGTTTTAGGTTCTCCAGAAAAGACAGTATTAGATTGCGAAAAGATTCCAAGAAGGGAGGCTAGACGGTCATTAGTGCTGGTAAAGGATATGAAAGCTGGTGATACAATAAAAATAGAAGATTTGATGCCTAAACGTCCAGGGACAGGTATATCACCAGTGTATACAGAAATAGTTGTCGGAAGAACAGTATTAAAAGATTTAGAAGAAGATACAATTCTTACATGGGATATGATATAAAAAATCATAAATTAAAGAGAAGTGGTAAGAAACAATTTACTGTTTGATTGAGAAAGCGTGTAAAACTTTTTCTGTAAAATAGGAATCACCATACTATAGCAATCCAAAAACAATACTGCACACACTTGACAAAGGGGTTATGATAAAGTTAAGAGGCGATTATTATTTTGCGCTTACGTTTATCTAACAATCTCAGCGAGAATGCAATCAGACCATTCACTGTTGGCCGGAAGAACTGGCTGTTCAGTGCCAGTCCAAAAGGAGCCACTGCCAGTGCTATTGTGTACACTATGGTTGAAATGGCAAAAGCGAATGATCTGAATACCTATAAATATCTGACATATCTCTTATCACAACGACCAAACGATAAAATGTCGGATGAACAGCTGGAACAGCTTGCTCCATGGGGAGAGCCTGCGAAAGCTAACTGTCAAAACTAAAATAGAGGAAAACGCTTGCATCTATCATTTTGGTGCAAGCGTAATTTACGAGTAACGTAGCAATATTTTGCGCTTACGGTGTAAGCGCAAAATATTCCTGCGGATTTTCAAATCCTCAGATTTCCCCTATAATTGTAGCCGATAGATACTTAGACTATTTCACTACAATTATGGAGGATAGGTTATGGCAGGTACTCGCAAAGCCCGTGTTCCGATGGCGGAACAGATCAGGCTTATCAATGAATGCCGTCAGAGCGGCATGACAGATGCTGACTGGTGCCGTGAAAACGACATTGCAGTAAGCACCTTTTACAACTGGGTAAGCCGTTGTCGGAAAGCAGCAGCGGATCAGATCCCAGCAGCGAATTATGGTCATCTTGAGGTTCCCCGCCCGAAACAGGACGTAGTTCCTATTGACATTGTTCCGGATCACATTCCGGAACGGCATACAGCATCACAGATGCAAACTCGCACCTTGACAATTCACATACGATGGAAGTTTCTATGAAGGATATCACGGTTCGCATCCGCAATGATGTTGATCCTGTTCTGCTCACCAGGACTTTTCGTATGCTTCAGGAGTTCTCATGTTAGGTGATATCTCCGGACTTGAGAAGATCTACATTGTCTGCGGCTTATAAACATGAAATTTTTATCCTCATCTTTTTACCAAAAGCTTTATTTTAGGCATTCTTATAACAAAAGATGAGGATAAAAAAGTTATCTCAGCCCACAGATGCGAGCAAGTTCATCCTCATTTTCTTCCCATTCCGGAGTCTCGTCTGGAATTGTAGAATTAGCAGTATTCATTGCTTCTCCAAGCATTTCAATGGATGGAGTCGCATAAATCCTGGTTGTTTCAGTAGATGAATGTCCAAGAATTACAGATATCATCTCCAGTTCAACACCGTTTCGGTATAAACCAGTTGCCCTGGTACGCCGGAACATATGGCAATGCAGATGTTTCGGGAGATTTGGGTGTTCTGGCCTGATCGCATCCGCATACTTATTGATGATTCTTGAGACATTTCCAGGGGACATCGGAGCAATACTTCCTTTGATTTTCGTATAGAATAAGGGCTGATCAGGAAGCATTTCCGGATGAAACTGTCTTAAATACTTTTTTAAATGAGATACTGTTGCATCTGTAATGGATACGGAACGTTCCTTATCGCCTTTTCCATGTATGTGAATGCTTGGAACGGATGTAAGTTTCAGGGATGATATCTTAAGTTCAAGAAGCTCTGCTATACGAATCACTGTATCATACAGGAGAATCATGATCATCCTGTCACGGTTTCCTTTTTGTGTATCTGGAGGAGCTGCAAGCAAGGCTTTCATATCCTCATCCTGAATGATCTGTTTTACCTTTTTTGGTTCCTTCAAAAAGGGTACATGAGATGCAGATAACGCTATCGACTGAAGAGAGATATCCATATCCGACGCATACCACAGATAGGCCCTTAGTGCAGCAAGCCGGTTGTTGCAGGTAGAAGCTTCGCATCCCTGGCTGTTCAAATATCCCAGATAATCCAGTATAAGTTCACTGGTGCAATCAGTAAACAGAAACTTTTTTATGGATATTTTCCGTACATTTGTAATGTATCTCCGGAATACAGTGAGTCCATCACGATAAGTTTCTATTGTATGTATGCTCCTTGCTGCCTGACAGGGAAGATAGTAGCTTAAAAAATCATTTGTCTTCGAGAAAAAGAGCTGGCAGTTCAAAGTTCTATTTTTCATCGGCCACCTCCGGTATTACGAAGGATGCAGACAGGTCTTTTTGCTTGATGATGGAAAAGGCTTCTTCCACCTGGTGATAATAATAAAAAGTATCGTCCGGACTGGAATGACCAAGATACTTACTTAGATAAGGCATCATGTTATCCAGTTTCACACCAGATTTCATCCATTCGTTCATTCTTAGTACCACAAACGTATGATGCAGAGAATGCACTGTTGGCTGGAGAGCCCCTTCTCTGGCATAAGGTGTTTGCTCCCATGCCCGGTGGAAACGTTTCCCGACGGAAGCAACCTGCAGTACTTTTGCTGGATCGGATGCAGGAAAGAACCATTCCGATTTTATTTTATATTTAACTGTCATGATCTTTAGATACTCACAGCATAACTGTCGCAGATCGTCCGGCAGATAGACAAGACGGTCATTGCTGCCTTTTGACTGATAGATTTTTAGTACACCATTTTCCAGGTCGACCGTGTCCAGTCGCAGTTTTCTGGCTTCTGATACCCTGAGTCCACAGCAGAAAAGCATGCGAAACAGGATCCTGTATTCCAGAGCCAGCCTATGAAAGACCTCGGCATTTATGGTTGGCTGGTAACTGTCAATCTCCAGAAACAAGGACTGTATTTCTTCAATGCTTAAAACATATGCGCTACGGTTGCTTTTACGGGTGAAGTTTCTCGGGACATAGCACTTAATTCCATATGCCTGCATGTATGCTTTTGAAACAGTCCTCCGGGATCTTGGATACGGTACTACCCAGTTGAAAAGTTCGTCACATATCCTCAAAGCTTTATACCTTTTTCTTTACAGATACGGATTAGGTTATCATCCTGAAATAGCCGGGATCTGGTTTGAAGAAATCAGAAGAACCCTGGGGAATTCTTGGAAAAACTGGAGACGTATCCTGCGGCTTTTTAAACAGTACACGGAGGAAGGGATTGTGCTTAAAGGAACACGCTATACATACAGGATAGATATCCTTGATACCTTCCCGGAATGGTGCCGTATTCCTGTAAAAAGCTTTATGGATAGGTTGATCCGCGAATTCCGGAGTCATTCCACAGCAAGAAACTATAAGTTCAGTTGTCTTCGTTTCTGCCGTTTCCTGATAACAAACGGGATAAACGGTTTTGACAAAGTGACCATAGCCCATATCCGTCTGTTTAGTCTTACCGCTGAACATTGCCACCCCATATGGACGTGCTACAAGTTTCGCGGTAATCAGACAGTTTCTTTATTATCTTGAGGAACAGAAACTTTTACAGACCGGACTTCACCAGGCACTCTTTTCAGAACGTGCACGTTCTGCCGGCATCACAGACATTCTAGGTGGCGATCAGATACAACGAATCCATGAGTACCGTCATGCAGCTTCCACCCCAATGGAACTGAGAACAGCAGCGATTGTTACGGTTGGGCTGGAACTCGGACTGCGTGCCTCGGATGTTGTCCGTTTAAAAATGAAAGATATCGACTGGAAGAACAGAAGGGTATCTGTCATCCAGTATAAAACACAGAACGCTTTGTCACTTCCACTAACTACGGCCGCCGGAAATGCAGTTTACCGGTATCTTGTAAAAGGAAGACCGGAAACAGCCAGCCCATATGTTTTCGTCCATCATCACGCACCTTATGACAGGATGAGTACCAAGATATGCAACAACTCTCTTTACTGTATTCTTCCTGAACGGTATGATGTAGTAAACAAAGGTTTTCATGTGCTCCGCAGGACTTTCGCAACGACTCTTTTACGAAATAATGCAGGGATTCAGATGGTAATGGATTCTCTTGGTGAATATTACGGTGCGGCAGAGCCGCCAGTCCGGTGTGGCGAGAGCCACCTGTCC
>ERZ1032091.302-NODE-302-length-12085-cov-8.769327_pt1 | contig 12085 bp, 9 predicted proteins | sample MGYA00518165_ERZ1032091 | MGnify/ENA primary metagenome ERZ1032091 (study PRJEB33719, sample SAMN04261302) | wastewater metagenome | biome: rural village; feature: human; material: feces | host: Homo sapiens | place: El Salvador | collected 2013-01-07 ...
GATCCGTGGTGTTGTCTGCATTTTACTAAATACAAATTCAATGTATACAGAAAGAAATATATAAGGAGTGGGAGGGATTCCGCCGTAGTCGGCATTGTAGGAAAATCCAAAAGTTTAGATTTTCTCAAAATGCTTATCTTTTGGTCTTTGGTTCGGAATAGTGTAGTGCTGGCGGTCTATCTATTGTTTTCGGTTGCTTGCTTCTTTACCGTACATGAGCATTGGAGCCCGGGTTATCCGAGCCGTAGCCCTCCAGCAGATTGACCACACCCCATACGCCAAGGCCAGCGCCGAGCGCGATAACGAGGGTCTGTAAAGTGTCGATTGCAGATGAGAAAAATGCCATATAAGCCTCCATTTCTCCGGGATTTTCCCGGTAACAAAAAAGCCGCCCATGCAGGCGGCAGGTTACAAACTTCGGGACACTTTGTCTCGAAGCGTTTATGCAAAGGCGTCTGGATCGTCGATGTCATCATAGTTGAGGATGTCCTCGTCCTCTTCCGTGAGTGCATCGTCCGGCACAGCCACCTCATACATCGTACACGCCTCGTTCAGCCCGGGCCGCCTGCGGCGGTTAATGAGCCTGTCGAGGTCAAAAGCGTTTTTCTGTTTATCGGCCTCCGCCGTATAACGGTAGTTCGGATGCCGTTTCAGATCATACTTGGGAGAGAAGAACGGGGGCAGGCCCCGAAGCTGCAAAATACATTTGTCTCCCGGCATGGTTGCAAGCTCGGCTGGGGTCATCAGTTCCCGGCCCAGCCGCTGGGTGTTTTGGCTGTAGCTTTCCGACTGGCCACGGGAGCGGCTGTCGGTCTGCATACTGATTGTGGCTTTTCCCAGCCAGTTCTCGGAGATTTCCTTGATAGTGCTGGCTTCGCGGCCACCGAGGAACACCACGCTGTCCATGTTGCCGAGGATTGTCTCGGCGTGCTTATCGTAAATGGCCTTGCACTGTGCCAACTGTTGATACAGCAGGCAAAGACTCACCTCGCGGGAGCGGATAACCGCGACCAGCTTTTCGAGCTGGGGCACCTGTCCCGTGTTGGCTGCTTCGTCCCACAGCACCCGTACATGGTGCGGCAGGCGGCCACCGTGAACATTGTCCGCCCGTTCACACAGGAGGTTGAACATCTGCGAAAATGCAAGTGCCACTAAAAAGTTGTAGGTCTGCGTGGTATCGGAAATAATGAAGAATACCGCCGTTTTCCGATCTCCGATGCGGTCAAGCTCCAATTCGTCATAGGCCATGACCTCACGAAGCTGCGGGATGTCAAAGGGAGCCAGTCGCGCACCGCAGGAAATCAAAATGCTTTTTGCCGTCTTGCCGCTGGCCAATTTGTACTTTTTATACTGTTTGACCGCGAAGCAATCCGGCTTGCGCTTTTCGAGCCCGGCAAACATATAGTCCACCGCGTTCATAAAATCCTCGTCATCCTCCTTGACCTCCATGCCAGAAATCATATCCACAAGGGTGTTCATGTTCCGATCCTCGGCAGGCCCCTCGAAAATGATGTAGGCAATCAGGGCGCAGTACAAAAGCGTTTCCGATTTCGTCCAGAATGGATCGCCTTCCTTGCCTTCGCCCTTTGTGTTGGAAATCAGGGCATCCACGAATTTCAGAATATCGGCCTCATTGCGGATATACGCCAGCGGGTTATAGTGCATGGATTTTGAAAAATCTATGCTGTTGAATACCTTGATTTTGTACCCGCGTTTTTGCAGGAAACCCCCGACCTGTCCCAGCACACCGCCTTTGGGATCGACCACCACATAAGAGGAATGAGCCTGTAAAAGCTGGGGCGTGAGCCAGAAGCGGGTTTTGCCGGAGCCGGACGAGCCGATAATACAGCAATTCAGATTTCGGGCATTTGCGGGAATTTTCGGGCGGGTATTCATCGTGAGAAACTCCGTCCCGGTCAAAATCACGTTGTTTTCAAACTTCGGATCGACAAACGGTTTGATGTCTTTTTCCGTTCCCCACCGGGCGCTGCCGTATTCTGCATCCCGCCGGAACTTCTTGGCGTTCTTGCTTTTGAAATAGATCAGCAGCCGGAAAACGATTGCGCCCACAATGCCGACAAGCCAATCCAGCGGGGCAAGACCGGGTGCAAAGTCAGCAAAGGCCGGGCCAATCGTCTGGCCCAGCCCGATAAGCTTATGTGCAAAATCGTTACCCGCCGCCAGCCGGTAGGCCGTTCCCAGCTTGAGGAACGCCCACAGGATGAACAGATAGGGAATGTTCAGAATGAGATATTTTCTAATCTTATCTGTCCTCATGGGCCACCTCCTTTGCATGTTCTTTCTGTTTCGGCTTTTCTTTGGAAAGCTGATCCGCCGCCTGTTGCAGTTGTTCCCGGATAGGAACACGGTTCGATTTTACTTTGCTTAACACCTTCCGGGAGTATTCGGAAAAGCAGGCGGTCATTGCGTCTGCCTGTCCAGCCTTGAAAAACAACAGGTATTTGTCCGGCCCGGTTTTATAGAACGCATAGTCTACATTCCATTTCCGGGCCACACGGTCAAAGGACTTGGCATCCCCGGATAGCTCGATGCTGTTTGTGGATGTACCGTGTGCCATGAGCTTTCGCACACTTTGCTTGCCGTGTGGTGTTTGCCGCCCACGGTATGCCTTGCGGATCTTCCGCCCCACCATACCCAGCACATACGCCAGTCCCCGCGCCGTCAGCTTGGTTGTTTTTACGGATATGGCTATCGTGCGCCGGGAAATATCTTCATCAATCAGTTACACCGCCTCCTTCCTTGGGACAATTTGTCTCGAAGTACCGTCACCGATCCCCACGGTCTTTTTTCTGCATTTGACGGTAGCCCTCCAGCGAAGAACCGTCTATGATTTCCTGATAGGCGGCCATTTGCTCCCGGATAGAGAGCTTCGGGAAAGAGAATACCTTATGTTCCTTGGGAATATCCTGCAAGCCGTGATACACTTCCACGAAATGATCGCTTTCTTTGACAACATAGCCGCCCGGGGCAAAATGGCCGTTTTCGTGGATGCAGGCATCCCGGTCATACGCCTCATAATCGAAATACGGTTTTACCTGATCCGGCACATCCAACATTTCCAGATCGTCCACATAAATGCGCCCCAGCGTTTCCTCATCGGATACACCGGGGTAAAAGTCGTAACAGTCCAGATTTTGTGTCAGATTGATGATGTCCCGCACCGAAGAACAGTGATCGCCGCTGTCGAGGACGGCCTCCAGTGTTTCCAGCTCCGATGAGGTAAGCTCGGAAAGCAGGCAGGCCAGATGATTAAGCTCGTCCAGATTTTCATACTCGCTCAAATGGTCATAGAGCCCCAGCACATCCCCATCGAAAGAGGTAATAAAAATTTCCTGATAGCGGACGCCATCCACGCCGATCCGTTTCAAAAGAGCCTCCACCTCCTGGGCGGTTGTGGGAAATTTCAGTGTTTCACCCACAAGCTGGCCCTCGCTGTACTTTCCGGCGTTGGTAACGTAGGCTTCAAACAGGGTTGCCATCAGCGGCGGCCCTGTCCCTTGACGGTCAGGATGCCCTCAAGGGTTGTTGCCGTAATTCCCAGCCGCTGGGCCACGGCAATATCATTTTTCATGGCTTCGGTCATACTGTGCCCGCAAACAACCAGCACATGAGAACGGCGGAGCAGGTCACGGCTCATGTCGATGCCGCTTTTATGCTCCTCGGGAACAGCATCATTGAGAAACAGGGGCAAGTACAAAGGCGGACAAATAGGAGAAAAGCCTGCCTCATACACGGTGCGGCAATACTGCGCCGCCAGTTCTGCGTTTTCGCTATCGCCGCCGAGCCATGCAGCGGTGATATAAGCAAGGGGTCGTTTCATCGTTCATACCTCCGATATTTTAATAAGAAAGTTCAACCCAAACCCCACGCCCTTTCCCAGTCTTGGGAAAGGGGGCGGCTCTGGAGGATATACCCCCGCCGCTTGCCGGGGAAATAGCACAGCCGGGGCAGACCGTCAAGGGCGAGCCGCCGAAAACGGCGGTGCGCTGCACCCTTGACGGCCCACTCCCGGCTGTACTAAAAAGCAGGTGGCGACGGGGGATATATACCACCAGAGCCTCTGCGCGAGGGCGGGGCCCTCGGGACAAAGTGTCTCGAAGTTGTTACTTGTCAAGTTCCTGCTTTTTCGGGGCTTTTGCCAGCTCCGGCGGCTGTTTTTCTTTCCAGTCATCCAGCAGGGACATAATCTGTTCTTTCATTTTGGCGGGAGTGACCTCCTTGCCAAAATACTTTTCCAGTTCCGCAGTAGAAATAATCACGCCTCGATCCTCCTTTTTCTGTTCTGATAAGATACCGTCAATGACATCGCCGTTGAGCTTGCCTTCCTTATCCAGCTCCCGGAGCCGTTTGGCCTGGGCCAGCGAGGGCGAAGCCTGCTCCCCGTCAATGGAAACAGCAATAAGCCTCTGATTTTTCGGTTTGATGTAGGAAAGCTCCACGGCAGGCATGAAGCCCATCTTTTTATCGTCTACCTTATCCAGAAGCTCCGGCACAAGGGAGTTGAGCCGCAAGTAGCGCATGACCTTTTTATAGTTCATTTCATGCGCCTCGCCTACAATCTCAACCGAGCGTTTCCCGACATCGCCTTCCGCAACACCTTTCAGCCGCCCGCCCTGATGCTTGATGTCCTCAACCTCGAGTTCCAGCAGCGCGGCCAATTCGCTGGGGAGCATCCCGTCACGCTGCTTGTTGCTGTCCTTCATGGCCTGTACCGCTTCGTGGTCGGTCATTTCACGGACGATAAAGGGCATTTCCTCCAGCCCCGCCAGTTCACTGCCGTGGGTACGGCGATGGCCCGCTACAATTTCATAGCCGTTTCCATCTTTCTCCGGGCGGGCAAGACCGGGAACCATTACACCGTTTACGCGGATAGAAGCAACGATTTCCTGCATCTTTGCATCGTCCCTTACCTTAAAGGGATGCGGACGGAATGTGTGAAACGGATGAACCTCGGAAAGTTTCAGATAAACCAGCTTGCCTTCCTCAACCGGGCGGGGCGGTGTGGTCGGCTCGGGAGCCGTCTGTTCCACAGCAGCAGTTTCCTTCAGTGCCGTATCCTGTGCGGGCTTAATGGGCTCCTTGGCATCCGGGGCCTTTCCATCGCTTCGGGACACGTTGTCTCGTTTGGACGGCTTGGGCTTGTCAGGGGCCGCCTTATCCGCCTTGGGTGGGCGGCCCTTGCGGGCCCCAGCCGATTTCTCCGCTTTCTGATTTTCAGCCGCAGCCTTTTCCGCTTTCGGCGGACGGCCACGGCGCGGCTTTTTCGGTTCCTCCGTATTGGCGGGCTGCGGTGTTTCTCCGGGGGCTGCCGCCTCCGGCGCTTCGGGGGTTTCCGCCTTTTCGACTTCGGCGCGGGCGTTCTGCCTCTTTTCCGCCATAAGTTCATTGATTTTGTCAAAGGACACAACCACATCGCCGGACTCAGGTATGGCAGGCCCGGTCTGTTCCTGCTGGGGCTCAGACGCTGCGGCCTGTTCGGGTGTGGTGATAGGCTCGGCGGCCTCCGGGGAAATATTCTCCGCAGGGCCAGTATTCAGTTTTTCATCGGCCATTTACGATCCTCCTTTTCGTTAAAGTTGCACAAATTTGAACGCTAAAATTTTGTAGTTATTTTTGCGCCTCCTTTCCGTCTATCCACGCAAAAAAGCCGCCCGTTTTTCATGCCGGACGGCTTTTTGCGTAATGTGATAGATCAAATATTATTTTTTCTGGTTTGTAGGCTCCGAAAAGCCTTGTATTTACAGTGTTCCTAATAGGAAGTAATCATATGATATTTAAAATTCAGTAATCGCCTTAACAACGAATTTCTGAATAAGTGTCGCATCAACAACGGTAACTGCACCGTCTTTGTTTACATCTGCTACATTTAATGTTTCGTCATCAAGTGTTGTCTGACCAACAATATATTTTTGAAGAATGGTAGAGTCAACAATAGTAATTTCACCATCACCATTAACATCACCAAGTAAAGCTTCTTTGTTTGGTTCAAAATTAAAAGTAACATTGAATGCTTCATCAGATGAATAACATGCACCAATTTGAAGTACATATGTTTCTCCTGCATTTACATTATAGCTGATACGGAAATTTCTATCTTCCCCATTATCATCATTGTATGCAAGTTCCGTCATATCAGAATCATATAATTCTCCAAAAGTATCACAAGAACCAGTCGAATAAAATGTGAGAGAACCACTCTGACTCGGTGTGAATTTAAAATATTTGCTTACATTAGTATTTTCAATTATCACATTTTGGGTCTCATTACCGCTAATACTCGGTAAATTTTCAAAACTAATTGCACCACAGATTTTACATACACCATCAATATATTCATGGTTACCATTTGCAGGAATTATATCACCCTTTTTCAAAAAAGCCTCACAATTATTGCAAAACAGGTCACCTGTGTAACCTTCTTCTATGCATGTTGGAGACTTTTCATTTTCAAGTCTTGTTGATGAATGTAAACATTCGTCATAATACGGAACAATATCAGAAAGAGAAAATCCGAACAATGTATAACCTTCATCCGAAACCAGTCGAATTTTAACAGTGTCGCCAAGTACTGTAATTTTTTTGCCGGCAAGCTCTGTTCCGCTGTATTTACCTATTTCTTCGCCATTTTTATCGTAAAGATATATGTAATCACAATCTGCTTCTGTTTCTGTAGAATCCGAAAAAACAACTGCAATTCTTGTAGCATCTTTTTTATAAATTGTCCAAGATTCATCAGCATCATCATTATATGGATGTGCTGATTCAATACAATCTTCCTCAGGCTTGCCACATCTTTCACAAATACCGCTTACAACATTATGACCCAAAGGATCTGTATAATTTATTTTAACTCCATCGCTGCATTCAGAACAAGAATATAAATCATAACCTTTGTTAACACAAGTCGGTGCTTTTTTTTCAACGAATTTAACATCATAATGTATTACAGATTCGACCAAATTAGTATTGCCATCACCAAAATCAATCGAATTCCACTGACTTTTACTACCTTTAAATAAAACATTTGATAAGTTACTGTTACAGTCAAAAGCTCCGTTACCAATTTCTTTAACGCTTTGAGGTATAATTATAGTGGTGAGATTTTCACAAAAAGCAAATGTTTCGTATTTAATAAATTTAATACCATCCGGAATTTCCACTTTTTCTAGGTTTGAACAATATGAAAATGCTGCTTCGTCTATATTCACAACACTATTTGGTATGCTAATATTTTTAAGATTAGAACAACGGCTAAATGCACTGTCGCCAATACTTATAACACTGTTAGGAATAACCACACTTGTAATTGTGTCACAATTCGCAAAAGCATAATCACAAATTTTAGTAATACCTTTTGGAATAGTAATATCTGTAGCTAATTCTCCATCAATGTAAATTTTTCTGGCATAATATATGGGATTGGAAAATTCATCTTCAAATTTAATCTTGCACCAATTTTCAATATTGGTTGCATATACTTTATCAAGATTAGGACACGCGATAAATGCATCCTCGCCAATACTTCTGATACTGCTTGGGAAAGATATGCTTTTAAGACTTGAATAACCATAAAAGGCATACTTTCCTATACTTTTTACACCATCAGGAATAGTAACATCCGTTACCAATTTGTTATCAACATATAAGTCTGCACCTCTGCTTAACGGATTTGCATCAGGATAAGAAAAATCAATTTTACACCAATCTTCAATACTGCTCACATAAACCTTTTTTAAACCATTACACCTAAAAAAAGCATCATCACCAATACTTACAATACTGTCAGGAATAGTGATACTCTTAAATAGATTACTGTAAGCAAAAGCCTTTTTGCCGATACTGGTAACAACAGCATTATCAATCGAGTCAGGAATTACTAAATCATTGTCAATACCTTTATATCCGGTAATAACAGCCTCAGTGCGGTTATTTTCTTCATTAAAATAAGTATAATAAGTAAAATCATTATACTCTTTTTCTTCACTGTCAGATTGTGTGTCATCAGCCGACTGTACTGCAGCACTTGTTGTGGTTTCGTTGGTATCAGCTGTTCCGGCTGCATTAACAGCAAGAGGCATAGCTGTAAACATACCTGATACCATCAACACAGACAACATTGCTGATATAACCTTGTTTGATTTTCTCATAGATATTCCTCCTAAAATAAATTTTTGCAATTATCCGTACTGTGTTAAGTTAAACATTTGTTTACACCTTACTATATAAAAATTAAAAGCCTAATACATAAAACATATATAGATAAATTACAATTCAATACTACTATATTTTACAGCATTATGCAACACTTGATTAAAGTTTTTCATTTAATTTTGCAGAGAAATAACAAAAAATATATCTGATACATCAAAAATTAACTCACTTGCTAATACTGAAGATTTTTATATAGTTAATTACCTGTCAAACAGCTTAAATCCCATAATAACTACACCAAGCACTACAAGGACGATACCTGTGGCACGGTTCAGGGTTTTGGAATTGGCTTTATTGGCAAAGACGGCGGCAATTCTCGCCCATATAAGGGTGAACACTATGCAGAGAATGAACACGAACCAATCGGGTGTGCCACCAATCATAAAGTGCGAAGCTGCGCCTGTCAGGGCGGTGAATGTCATAATGAATACGCTTGTGCCGACAGCGGTTTTTAACTCATAATTCAGCACGGTCGTCAAAATCAAAAGCATCATCATTCCTCCGCCCGCACCTATAAATCCGCAGATAAAGCCGATTAACATTCCGCAGATTACAGACTGGATTGCCCTCTTTTTTGCCGATACACCGAGCATAGCTTCTTTAGTTGTCATAACGGGACGGATGATAAATTTTATGCCGAGCAAAAATGTCATAAACACGGAAAATCCGCCCATTGTAGCTGATGGAACAATGCTTGCAACATAACTGCCGACAATCGTAAACGCAAGCACACTCGCCATCATAATCAAACCGTTTCTGACATCGAGATTTTTATTTTTATGGTATGTATAAGCCGAAACTGCACTCGCCAAAACATCGGACGAAAGTGCGATTCCGACTGCCATATACGGATCCATATTAAGAAAAGTTATGAGCATCGGACTTATTACAGCCGCCGCACTCATTCCTGCAAAACCTGTTCCGAGACCTGCGCCCATTCCTGCAAAAAATGTAACTAAAATTGTAATAAATATATCCATTTAATTTCCCCTATAGAATAATATAACTAAATTAAGATTATTTTAATTTTGCCGTTTCATAAACAAAAGCCGTGAAATCAGCATTATTACCGCAGTTCCGACAAGTATCTGCAATGGGTACAAAAGTACGCTTTCACTCGGAATAATCATACTCAAAATTGTCAATGCTCCGGCAGGCGGAATATACATTTTTGTGCAGTAAACAACTACAAGCATTATCGCCGTGGCTGTCAGTGCGGCAACTGTCAACGGCAATCCAAGCGTCATATTCAGCACATATCTTGAAACCGCCCCGACAAATGCACAGGCTGTTATCAGCAAAACCGTCTTTACCAGCTTGTTGCGAGCCTTATTTTTCGCACGGGAAAATTCCGTAAACGCCACAAGCAGCGGCGGTGCAATTGCAAATTTAAAGCCCGACCAAATTGCGAAGAATCCCACAACGGCAACACAGATTATTCTTACGGCTGTGTCAATCACATCGCTCTTTGTGTGTAAGTTTTCCGGCTGAAAATCCTCTTTATCTCTTATTTTAACTTTCAAAAGAAATCTGCGGAATAATACAACCGCAACCGTCAGCAAAAATGCGGCAATCGGGTATATAAAGCTCTCAGTCTGCATCATAATGGGCAACACAATTGCCGAAATCATCGGTGCAAATGTTGTTCCCGAAAGCATAAAGAGAATTTGTGCAAATACAAATGCAATCAATATTTCAAGATAAAGCCCGATTTTTATGTATCGGACTGTCAGCACACCCGCAACAGCGCAAATCGCAATTAACGCAATCATTCGGCTGTCATTGACTTTCCAACCTTGCTTTTGTGTAACCATATAGCCAATTGCAAGTGCCGTTATTTCAGGAAAGATTATCTCCCCCTCATCCAATATTTCCGCAACAAAAGTCATTATACCGACAAGTATAAGCGTTAATACGTACGGTAATGCGTTTTTAAATGCTTTTGTCGAATTCAGTTTACTCATTTTTTATATTTCTGCCCACTTTTCATTTCAAACTAACAGCACTATTATATCATAAATCTGTCAACATTAACAGAAAATTTATTCACAGGATTTTCGCTTTCTGAGTTGTAAATAGATGTGACCCAAACAGTTATTCTGATTGATTCAAAACCGATAGCAAAACCGTTTTCTTTTGTTGAAGCATACTTACCGTTTTTATTCTTTATACAGCCGTCAAAGCTGTTTGTCATCAAAATAAAAAATACGGCACAGAGGATTTCCTGCCTACTGTGCCGTATTTGATGCGGTTTTATTACGGATTGTTAATTATTACTTATCTTTAATTTTTGCGGAATACTTTTTGAGCTTATCAAATGCCGTTACTCCTTTCATAACGCCGCCGCTGATGAACAGCAATGCAATCCACAAAATAAGGTTGCTGTTGTCGCCTGTCTGAGGGGACTTTAAATCATCAGGCAGCTTAGCCGTTACGGTATCAGTCTTTTTGATTTCTTTGGTTGGCGCATCTTCATGCTCAGAGATTATCTTCTCGCAGTAGTCACAGATATGATTTTTATCCGTGTCTTCGTGTTCAGAGATTGTCTTCTCGCAGTAGTCACAGATATGATTTTTATCTGCGTCTTCGTGCTCAGAGATTATCTTTTCGCAGTAGTCACAGATATGATTTTTATCCGTGTCTTCGTGTTCAGAGATTATCTTCTCGCAGTAATCACAGATATGGTTTTTGTCCTTATCTTCATGCTCAGAGATTATCTTTTCGCAGTAGTCACAGATATGATTTTTATCTGCGTCTTCGTGTTCAGAGATTATCTTTTCGCAGTAGTCACAGATATGATTTTTATCCGTATCATTATGCAGACATACATATCCGCACTCTCGGCACACACCGTCTTTCCATTCATGTGCTTCACTTGCCACAATCACAGCACCACAGCAGTTCCATTTTTGTTCGTGAACAAAAGCGGTTCTTGTCGTCCACTCCTGTACACCGCCCTCGTGGTTTGTTCCGTCAAATTCTCCGTAGGCTTTACCGCAGACATCACATACCGCCTTTTTGGTACAGGTGGCATTGCCGCCTGAGCAATTTTCGGTTTCAAACGCATCGCATCCGTCCACGGTACATTTTCGGGTATGCTTACCGTCATTGTCAGATACCCATTCACCAAAGGTATGACCGTTGTTGACTGTTACGGTCATCTCTGCATTATTGCCCGCTTTGTCGGTGACAACTATCTTCTGCTCGCCGTTTGTCGGAGGAAGAACAAAACCTCCGTCTGCATCAAGCGTAACCGCCGTGCCGTTTACGGTAACGGTATCAACATACTTCTCATCAACAGTAACGGTTTGTGCCTCACAATAGGTCTTGCCGTTCTCAATACCGCTGATTACAGGCTGAATATTATCAAGCGTTATACGGTCGGAGCGAAGGTATGTTATGTTAATATTTTCATCAACAAGCATTACATAAATAATATATTCTCCGTTGGGGTCTATGCGGAACGGTTCTTCATATGCACGGAATACAAGAGAGTTCAGTTCAGCCTCGGAGAGTTCCCGATCTGTTACCAAATAGGATACAAACACAACTCCGCTGTTATCAACGGCATTTATAGTTACCTCCTGTGTATCCTTAAAGAATATGCCAAAGGTAAGCTCGTTTAAGAATTCATTCCATTTATTCGTGCCTATTATAATTTCGCCCGTCGGCTTTTCGGTATCTCTCCACCGTGCCGTGATTGTAATGTTTTCGGCAGGCATGGTTTCGGGGATTTCCTTATCCCATCCCTTAAAGGTATAACCTTTTCTTGTAGGATTATCAGGGGCGGTAATTTCCGTACCGTAATCCTGTGTAATGGGTGCAATCTCACTTCCGCCGTTGGTATCAAAGG
>ERZ1032091.305-NODE-305-length-11980-cov-31.854004_pt1 | contig 11980 bp, 10 predicted proteins | sample MGYA00518165_ERZ1032091 | MGnify/ENA primary metagenome ERZ1032091 (study PRJEB33719, sample SAMN04261302) | wastewater metagenome | biome: rural village; feature: human; material: feces | host: Homo sapiens | place: El Salvador | collected 2013-01-07 ...
TGCTACCGATGCCATTTTTAAAGATAATGCCGTTGTTTGTTGAGATAGAGCAAGTATAAACCTTATTTTTATTAATAAGGTCTTGCATCCTCTGTAATAAGCTGTCCGAAATTTCCGATGTCAGCTCTTTGTAGTTTGTAAATACCGTCTTTGCAGTTTTTGGATTGGTAAGACTCCTGATCTGTTCTGATACTCTTGCCTGTAGATAAAGGACTGATGTCCACTCCTGATCCTGCATCCTTACCGTATCCCCGATGTTGGTGTCAAAATATCCGTCCACCTCGTAAGTCACCACCGGTTCAGATGCTGTTTTAAGATCAGACAGAGCCATGCTATAGAGCTTGTCCTTGCTGTCTGTATCGTACTCTTTACGCATCAGGATATAAGCATCAGCCTTATTTACGATGTTGGATGGGAACCGGTCCCTTGCCTGTGGTGCGCGGATGATCGCACCGTCTGTAAAGTACTCGATATTGCCGTTTTCATCGTATTCTTTCTTGTCAAGACCAGTGATTGTCAGACCGTCCTTTCCGGTCGGCTGGATGCAGGTGTAAAGCTTCTCGGCATCTGTGGTTTTTCGAATTCCGGTAATTCCTTTCCCGTACCGCAGTACAATGTCATTCCGGTATTCTCCGACTCCGCTGTCTGTATCGGAGTGTTTCCGATATACATTTAGGACAATCTCTTTTAAGGAGTAATCGCTGTTTAAGACCGTCTCAAACTCGATTTCCGCCGAGAAAACATTGGCCAGAGAGAATAATCTCTTTAACACGGTTGTCGTACCGGTCCATTCGTTGGTGATCCGTTTGTCCGACACCTCATTGAGTCCCAATTTAAGCGTTCTCTCAGCATCAAAGACGGCGAGGTACTCTTCAAAGCTCATTGCCTTTCCGGCTTTGTATTCGCCAGCATCCTCGTTAATAAGCTCAAACGACAGTGACCATGCCGCAGCGGTAATTGTCTTCTCCGTCTGATCGGTATTTACAATATTCAAGTAATACGATCTGCCTTTATGGGTAAATGCCACCTTGTTTCCGACTGTAATATGCTCTGCGTCTGGATGTTTTGCATTTACCGTAAAAGTATAGGTATTCGCCGCTCCCTGTAAATATTCGTGCAGCTTATCACCCCAGTAGTGCATGGCCTTTTTATGTGCATTATCCATAAACGCTACAGGCGTGTTATTTGCGCTTAAAATCGCAATTCTAATGCTGTCCATTACAAGTATACCTCCCGTATTTTTGCTTTAATCTGTGGCGGCGGAGCAGAGAAAGAAGAGTAGCAGAACTGAACTTCCGTTGTTCCGGGTGGAACTTTCGGATAATTGGATCCATTAATCTCATCTCCTTTTGCCGGCATCCCGTTTACATAGACTTTTGTGCTCTCCCCGTCTATAGACACCACATCTCCGGCACGATACCGGTTCGGCACATCCTTATACTTATCAACATTGTCTTTCCGGAATCGGATGCTTTTTAAATAATTGTGTGTGACGTACTGGTTTGTGAGGTTTCTGTCTCCCCACTGTCCAATCCAAATCTGGATTTTTTCGCATTCCATGTCCTTAATCTCTGGTATATTTCGTTCCATATAACTTCCATACCAGAAAATCCGCAGCTTCTCTCCCTCTTTTAAAAAGTCATTGTGGCATCCCATTTTTAGGTTAAACGGATTGCCCTCGTAGGCTGTCGGCTGGAACTCTTCCCGTCTGAGCAAGGTGTTTCCTGGGGCGAACCACTCGATACGTGCCGTATTTCCCGTGGCATCACTCTTGTTAATAGACATGGCGCAAATCACCTTGTTATCTCCAGTCAGAAATGCAATGGTCTGTGCTCCTGTCTGTCCCATCAATCCAGTTTCGAACCAGTGCTGGGTGTAACAGTAAAAGTTCTTCGCTCCACGTCTGCCCTCGCTGTCCACCGGGATAGTAAGTGTTCTCATTCCACCGTTCCAGTATCCGGATGTTGCTTGTCCACCTTTTAATGCCATCACGTTATATCCGGCAACATTCTTGACTTCGAGTGTTCCCTGTGTGGTGTTTTCCGGATTCTGATAAGAGGTCCCATGATCGTCTTGAAACAGACTGTAACCGTTAAACAGTTCTTCAGATGCTTCGTAATTCTCTCCGTCCGCCTCTTCTTGCTTGCCTAGCTGGATCACTCCATACTGGCTTACCAGTCCGATAAAGCCGTTTTCGTGCTGATGTGCGATCTCGTAGTCCACGTCTGCCCATTCGGTTCCGTTGTTTTGGATGGTGATTGTCTGGTAGCCGTCTTTTTGTACTCCGTCAAAGGAGAATTCTGCGGTAGAGTATGCTACTCCGTCCGGGATGAGCCATGTGATTGTTCCCTCTCCCAGAAATTCCGTTTCTTCACTGAATTCTAAAGTACCACTTGGAATCGCATAAAAACATTTGTTCGGAACATTTCCAAACACTAACTTTTTTGGTTCATCTACTTTTAATGCTTTCTGTAAAGCATCGTACTTCTCTTCCAGATTACCCTCAATCGTAAACGGCATCACAATTTGTTTGTTCTCGTATGACGTGTAAGCAAAATCACTTCCATTCTGTTTTTCTGCCTTCACAAACGATGGATTCCAGTCAGCACCGACAAACGGTGTAAATCCCTGTAGTACTTCGATGTACTTTCCTAATTCGATGTCATTGAACTTCACAGAAAGTGTCATGTACGTTCTCCTTTCAGTAATTTCTTAAAATCTGTAATTCTTTGCTGTTCTGTCAGCATTGGAGCTGCTGTTTCTTTAATCAATTCTCTTCCATTCAGTGTTGTGCTTACTTCGATCGGACGTTTTGCCAGATCAGAAAGTCCTGCCACTGCACTCATAATCGCCTGATTCTGCTGCTGAAGCTTTCTGATTTCTGCGTTATCCATCTTGTACTGCATAACAGATGTTGCTGGACGATTTGCCACTCTGGATGCATTAAAAGCCATGACCTCTCGCATCCGTGCTGAAACATTAGATAGGTCAATAGATTCCAGTGCTGCGTTTGAAATATTCCGGGAAGATTTTACAACTGACTTTTCTTCATCCTTAATACCCAATGCCAGACCTTTGCTGAAAGATTGACCAAAAGCCCTGGTCTTTCTGGATGGGGAATTTATGTTAAGTGCTTTCTTAGCTGCAGATAATGCATTTGCTGCCAAATTTGCCGCTGCATCTATTGCACTTCCAATCCAGTCAGAAATACCGGCAACAAATCCCTCTCCAAATCCAGAACCTGCATCACGCCCACTTTTTGACCTTGCTCCTGAATCCGCTGCATCTGAAAGATTCTTTCCTTCTGATCTGGACTGTCCTGCTTGGCTTTTTATCCCTGATGAGTACTGCTTCCCAAATTGAGCACCGGTACTTGTAGGATTTACCGACCGTGATCCGTCATTTGCTTTATTTGCCAAATCACTTCCTTGTCCAAATAAAGCTCCCATCATACTAGAAATTCCGCTTTTTAAGATACTTGCAAAACTCATTCCTGTACTGAAAGGATTTACCGATGCAGCTCCCTCATTTGCTGCATCCGCATTGGATTTTCCTTGAAGTCTGGAATTTTCTTTTTGATCTCCAACTCCAAGGCCAAAGAAATTCATAATACTTGCGCCTATTCCACGCGCTTTTTCGCCGATGCTTTCTCCACCTATTGCATTTAGAAAGTCAGAAACAACACTTTTTCCTTTTTCTAAAAGACTCTCCTTTCCTTCCTCTAATCCCTCTATAGCTCCAGGATTAACTTGAGCAAAAATTGCCTTTACCTCACGAGAAGGGGAATGTACTCCGAGCGCTTCTTTTATCTTATTTAAGAAATTATCAGATGTATTCTGTGCCTGCGTCAGTAATTCTGGCTCATCTTCCCTGAATCCATCAACAGCACCTTGCAACGCATTTTTGAAAATCTCTTTTTGCTTTTTGGGCAAATTATCAAAATTGTCAATCAGTGAATCGACAATAGCTTGAGAAGATGCATCCAACTCTCCACCATACAAAGATGTTTCCGCAATCATTGCAAGCCATGCGCTAGCCTGCTCTGCTTGTGCATCCGTCAAACTGTCTGCAAGACCTGAACGTATTTCAGCTAATCTCTGCTTATGTTCTTCATTTATTCTTTCTACTTCTACAAAATATTCGTATTCCGCAGAAGCTGAGTCTTGATGTAACTCCTCCATTTTCCGCTTCTTTTCAGCTTCTGCATTTGCAAGTTCATCATTATGACGTTTTTGTTCTTCTAGTTCTCTCTTGTTTGAAGCTTCTACATTAGCAAAATACTCATTTGCAGCATCCATTCTCTGTGCAAATCCTTGTTGAATAATATTTAAAGTATCTGCAGATTCTCTATTCGCATCTGTCACTGCTTGTTGATATCTTTGTTGAGCTGCCTGAGCCTGTTGGTTGTACCATTCCTGAGTATATTGTTCTGACGTTCCTACCAACTGCTTATTGATAGCATTTGTCTCTATCATTTGAGAATATGCTTTTTCAACAACTGCATCTCTTGTCTGGACAGCACTGTTGATGATTTTTTGCGCCGAAGTTGCGTATTCTTCTGCCGTTCCTGAATGCGTGGATGCCAATGTCTCTGCTGAACTTTTCACTGCATCTTGGTATGCCTGTTGATATGCAAGTTCTTGTTCAGTAAGCTGCCGCATTTGCGTAAACAGATCTTGTAACCTCTGTATTTCTGTTTCTGTGAGTTGGCGCCTTTCTTCCGTTGCCGTTCTTGCAATTTCTGTAATTTCGCTCTGCACCGCATCCATTTTCCCAGAAAGTTCACCTTGCACCTCTGATGAAACGATAATAGAATCATTAAAGTCATCAAATATACTTCCAGCTTTTGATACTTCTGATAAATATCCAGTAATACCTTCCCCTATTTTTCCATAGGAATCTCCCAGTTTATCATTTGCACTCTCTAATTCTTTACTTGCATCTACCTGAGTTGCACATGCTAATGCCAACCCTGTTGTTGCAGCCGCTATCCCAGCAATAACCAAACCTGTTGGACTGGCAGACATTGCCACAGAAAATGCTTTTTGAGCTTTAGTTGCAAGATTCGTAGCCACTGTTGTTGCCTTTATCGTTGCGTTATAAGCCGTGTATGCGGCTGTTGCACTTCCTGCAACAACTACCAGCCTATCTAAATTCTCACCTGCAAAATCTAACGCCTTTGTCAATGGCGGAAGAGCTGTCGAAGCCAATTTGCCAACGACTTTAATCAGAGAATCAAATGTTTTCTCTGCAGTCTTTCCAGCTTTTTTCAATCCTCCGTCACTCAATGACTCTGCCACTGCATCAATCGCATCCTCAACCGGTTCTTGCAGTTTGGATGGTAACAGCTCTGCCAAGCCGGATGCCATAGACTCCGCCATCTCTCCGGCCGCACCGAGAATTCTTCCTTTGTTCGAAGCAATTCCAGAAGCAAATGCTTCTATAAAATCAACTGCTGTATCCACCATTTCTGGGGCGTGTGATGCTGCTTCTACTGCAAGATTTGCAAATTCATCACCTGCTGTCTGGATCGCTTCATTCAAACCACCGTTATTAAAAGAATCCGTGATATTGTTGATGCTCTCCGTTGCCGTCTTTGCTGCATTTTTTAGATTGTCTGCAACACTGTTATAAAACGCCAGCCCTAAGGTTTGTGCTGATCCACCAAGCTGCTCCAATGCACCAGATAGATTGTCCTGCATTGTTTCGGCTGCCTCTTGGGCTGCCCCATCACAGTTCTTATAAGCATTTGTCAGCTCTCCAAGAGATCCCTCTCCCTCGTTAATCAATGCAAGCATACCGGACAATGCTTCTTGTCCATACAGGGTGACCAGATAATTGTTTTTCTGCTCATCCGTCATTCCCTCTGTTGCCTGTCTGAGCATTCCAACCTGTTCAGTCAGAGACTTCATTTTACCGTTGGAATCGTAGAATGAAATTCCAAGTTCATCCATAGCCTCAGACATGTCTTTCGTTGGCTTTGAAAGCCGTGATAACGCTCCTCTTAAAGAAGTACCAGCCTGACTGCCATTCACTCCGGCATTCGCCATGATTCCGATTGCCGCTGCTGTCTCTTCCAAACTAAGTCCTGCTGCCCTTGCAAGAGGAGCTATATACTTCATTGCCTCTCCGGTATCTGCTACAGAGGAATTCGTACGGTTTGCATTCGCCGCCAGAACATCCGCAACGTGTGCTGCATCGGATGCCGCCAGTCCAAATCCTCTTAACGTTGATGCTGCAATATCCGAACTGCTCGCCAGATCTTCACCGGATGCCGCTGCCAGATTTAAAAGTCCCGGCATTGCACTCATAATCTCGGATGTGGTAAAACCGGCTGCTGCCAGATTCTCCATTCCCTCTGCTGCCTGACTGGCAGAAAATGAGGTATCAGCACCTAACTGCATTGCCTGTGCCTTTAATTGCTCGAATTCTTCTCCTGTTGCTCCGGAGATAGCCTTAACTCTAGACATCTGAGATTCAAAATCAGAACCCACCTTGATTGCCGCTGCTGCAACTCCACCAAGTGCTGCTGCAGTTCCCGTGATCGCTACAGTTGCGACCTTTAAACCTTTGGATGCTAAACTTCCTATTTTAGATATCGCACTTCCAATTCCGGTACTGGATGATTTCCACTCTCGTTCTGCATGACTCGCCGCTTGTTCTGCGCTCTGCCCCATTTCGCTAAATTCTCGTTTCGCCGTGGATGCAGATGCTAACGAACCTCTTTCTATCTCACTCCACGCCTTTTTAAACGCATCACTGGCACTCATTCCCTGTTTCCGGTACTCTGCTGCCATACTGGCAGCTTGTGCTTTCATAGATTTTTCTGACTTCTTGAGCCCTTTTTCTATCCCGGAAGAATCCAGATCTGTTTCAATTACAACTTTTCCATCTGCCATTTACTCACCACCTCATGTTAAAAATTTGTATAAAAAGAGCACCTACCATTTCTGATAGATGCCCTGATTACTGTATTTAGTTATGCACACTTTTCTTCTTGCAAGCACTGTTCTATTAAGAGTAGTACACGTTCTGTAAAACCTCTGGTTTTCTCTGTTGCACTGTTCAGAACAAAACTCCTCCAGTCCTCATACTCTTGCTGTGTTAATTTCCTTGTTTCTCCCACGATCTCAGCAAGTTCCGGGATGTGATCTTCAATCAACTGTCTCTCTGTCATGCATTTACTCCCCCTATGATTCTCTCAGCATCTGAGCGTATAAGAAACCATTGTTAAATTCAAACGCTGAGCATACGTCAAGGTACGCATTAAACGCCTCATGTAATTCATTCAAGGCCTTCCTAACCTCTTCTGGTGCAGTAAAATCCGCTTTATCCATATATTCCTCACGAATCTGTTCCAGTTCCTGTTCTGTATACTTTCTCATCTTACGCCACCTCCTGATAAACAACTTTGCATTTATTTGTATTACCATTTGATAACCGATGCTCAATGAGTGTGGGATATCCATTTTCCTCCAGCCATTCTTTTACTTTCTGAAAAACAGAATCTTTATATTGAATTGTGACACCAGGGTGACCGTTTCTGGTATACGGCGCCTTTACAGTTTCCTCTTCGGATATATCCAGCTTCTGAATGATTGCACTTACTGCCTTATCGTGTGGTCTGCCACTTTCCGATAAAACACCAAACTCTTTCGCCATCGTAGTACAATCCCACAAGACCGGAACTTCTGAAATCAGCGGCACTTTCACTGGATACCCGTTGTCTGAATAAATACGGATAATTTCAGCAGCTATGTACTTAGAATCTACTCCTGCATCATTGAGAGCACCTTTGATGTTCTTCACCATCTGGTTGACGGATGGGAGTTTTTCTTTGTGGGCAGGTTTCTTCTTTGGCATTTCGTAAGAACCTGTCTTGCGGAGTGTTGGGAGAACTTCATCTGTGACCCAATCTGTAAACTTTTCAGCATCTGGTTTACGACTCTTGAATACTAACTTGTACACTCCACTTTCTGTAAGGAAATTCTCACCTGCGTTATTCAATTTTCGGAAGTCGGTTAAACCGACATCTGAATTTTTCACCTTAATAACTTGCTTTTTATTCATTTTACTCATGTGGTCTTTGACTGTGCTCATTGCCATATCTAAGCACGCTCCAACATGATAAGGATTGAATAAAATTTCTCCATTCAATTCAAATACTTCTACTTCGTGTCCTTCAAAAATCATCAACTCATTCATACTATCATTCTCCTTTTAAATTTTCTTTACAAGGAGCTTCCATCTATGATAGAATATTTCATAGAGGAAGTTCCTCGTGTGATATAGAAGTTGCAATCTATGGTAGGGGCGCAACTTCTATTTTTTTAGTTCTTCGTCGATTTTTTCATTAAGCCATTCTGATTTTGTCTTTTGCTGCTCAGATAATTTTTGTTCAAATTTCAACATTTTTTTCTTATCTACAGCTACACTAAATGTCTTCTGTGTTTCCCTTCTGGCTTTCATGTAATCGGCTCTGCTTTTCTCCGCGATTGTTCTCACCCCTTTCCGTTACGCGTTACATATAGTATATTACTGTTACGCGTAATTATCAAGAGGTTTTTCAAAATTTTCCCATCCTACCTTATGGAATTAAAATAAGACACAGCATTTCGCCATGTCTTTCTGTTCTTTCCGGGGAGATCAGGAGCATACCCTGAAAGGACTCCTCACCGATATTCAATTAACTTCATCTATGTTCTCCTTAAAATTGGGTATAAGAAAACCACCTACTTATGCAGGTGGCATCTTTTAAATTCCTAATAGCTGTTTCTTTTTTTGATTGTATTCCTCTTCTGTGATAAGTCCTTCTTGCATCAATTTTGCATATTCTTTTATCTCATCTATAACTGAAGCATTTTTTTGATTTTCTTGTGGAATATGCTGTGGGTAATCACTTAATTCTTCCGATAACACATACATGATCTTCTCTATGTTTTTCTTATTTTTCCCCATATCCATAATTCCACCAAAAGCGGCTCCTGTTTTTGGTGTAGAAGATATCTTAACCTCGGCTTCTCCTGTACTGGTATTAGAAATTGATACCGTTATTGTCTCTCCCCAGGAAAACAAACTAAGTCTACCTTTCAAATAGACAGTCCTTATGTTATCATCAATTTTTTCCAGCACAAACTCATCTTCATTCAGTTTAGTACATCCAATCACTAACGCCCTATATGCATTTTCTGGTGAGTATGGTACCGTAATTGATTCGCTATGATCTACCAATCCCATTCCTTTTCCCTCCTATGCCTTTTCTTTTACACCACGTTTTGATTATACCTACGTGTACGCAGAAAGGCAAGGGAAACAACCTTCATCACCTATATTACCTATTCAAAAACCACCTACCGAAGTAAGTGGTTTCTATACTTACTGTGCAACGATCTGCGCTCTGCTTAATTTTAAATACTGTCCATCCTGTACTGTCAAATACACTTCTCCTTCGAAGTTGTCATTTGCAATTATCGTTCCTAAATCTCCTGTTGAGTTAGCGGTAACTTCATAATAGCCGCCATTCGCAGCTGATACTTTATACTCTCCTGCCGGAATATCTTTTCCTACAAGATACATTCCATCTGGATATGTACCATTAACCGGAGTGAATGCAGCCGCCTCACTGACGGGAACTGCCGTTCCGTCAAACTGGAAATACTGTCCGTCTTGTACTGTAACATAGGCTCTATTCCTATAATTGTCATTGCTGATGATTGATTCCAAACTTCCGCTGGAATCGGCTGTCACTGCATAATAGCCGCCAGAAGATGTGATAAGATATTCTCCCGCCGGCATGTCTGTACCTATTTTGTACATTCCGGTTTGATATCCTGTCTGAATAGCTGATGGATTTTCCAACTCTTCTGTTAAATCTTCATAATCACTTTTTGCTTTGCTTCGGATCTCTCCATTCAAGATATCTGCAAATTCTTGTATTTCCTCTTCTGAATATTTGTCATTCAAACGGAGCAAAACATTTTCAGATACAATCCGGTATGCGAAACTATCAAGAGAAAGAATGTCCAATGATTCTAAATAATCAACTCTTGCCACAGCAGCATCCCTACTATCGAAAATTTCTATTGTTCCGCTTAATGGTTCTTCTTTTGAGTATTCCTCTTCTATTCTTGAATCAGCAAAATTTCCTTTTTCTATATATTCGTGATTTGAACCATTCGGATCGGTTTCATCCGTATAAATAATATCATATTCTATCGGTATTCCTGCATCCTTCAATTCTTCTAATATACTCTTTACGTTAATAATTTTCGCTGATTGCAAAATTAGTTCCATGTCACGTTCGTAGTTTTTTTCGCTTTTTTCATCAATTCCAAATATGAAATCGCCAAGTTCTAATGTAAATACATGTCCAACATAATGGCGCTCATTTTCATAAAAAGAAATATCCGCAACTTTAGCTTTTATATCACCATAACTTTCATCATATATGCGCTTTATCGCAAACGGATAGAGTGAACCAGTTATTTCTGTTATATGACTCTTGTATGCATCATCATCCAATTTATCTATATCATTTTTGTTATATAATACTTTTAAATAGACATCGTCCGACTTAAAACATCGAACCTGTTCCTCTTCCCCAAAACTTTCTATTGTAGACTCATTCCAATTTGATGGAACTTGAAACTTCATATCTTTAATTTGTACAGAAATATTTGAAGATTCATCAAAATCAACGCTCTCCACCTCACCAGCATCTTTCTTCTCCCCGCATCCTGTCAGCATCCCCACACAAAGAACTGCTGCCAGCAAGACACTTAGTACTCTCTTCATAACCTTCCTCCTACCCTATACCATTCACCACATACATATTATACCGTGAGGACTGTGGAATCGCAAGGATGGAATATGGTGGAGAGATCGCCACCTCATGCTTTATTTCATGATAACGTGGTAATCTCATCACTACGTTTAAAATAAAATACCGCCGGATATCCAGCGGTTAAATTATTCATATTCAAGGATAAGAAGATATTCGATGGGTGTGCCCCTTCCCACATTTCTTTTGACCACTTGGGTGCGTAGCAGCACAATCTCTACTTCAAATATCTTGTCATATTTCTTTACAAAGCAAGAAGTTATCCGGCAGGCGTCGCCTCTCCTGCATCTCTTTTGACCACTTGGGTGCGTGGTTGCAACGAATTTTACCACCTCGAATAACTTCCTGCTTATTGTATTCAAATTATACAACATCTATTCCTTTTTGTAAAGAATTGTTTTGTTCCTCAAATAGTTTTGCAGTCTTTTTTCACTAATCTCCCAACATGAAATTACTGAATTTTTATAATTCGGATCATCATTTGAAGTACATATTCTCAATACCATTTGAGCATATTCATTTCCTGTTTTGATCTTCTTTACAACTAACCCCGTATTTTTATGCTTATCCTTTATAATAAGATCCGGTTCCTGTATAATATCTGACAAATAATCAATCACTTCTTTATAGGCCTCAGGGTGCCTATCCAATATATGTTGCATTTGATTCTCTGTAATAATGACATCATCTGTAACAATATCTTCTGTGATACACCTATAAATATTACGATTTATTTTTCCTACTAAATGCACTTCAACAGCCTCTTTCGTCTTGAATACATTCATTATATCAGAATTTAGGGTTTACGCAATATTCTTTTCTACGGCAGGTAATAATCTGAGTAGCGCCGAATTTTCGGCTCTATTCAAAACTCTTCCGCCATCTTCCTTACTTCCCGATAAATCTCTTTATACGGAATTTTCTTATCCATCAGTTTCCGAATTTTCATCTTAACCAATGTTTCTAGCGATTTTAACTCTAAAAGTGTTTCTTGTGAGATATCATCACGTTGACCGCCATGCAATCCAACTTTGCTATTTATCAATTTTGTAAAGATCATGTAGTATAGATCTGCATTCTTACTTCCCTGCTCTTTTGCATACTCCACAAAGAGTTTAATCTGGTCTGTTTCATATCGTC
>ERZ1032091.306-NODE-306-length-11976-cov-10.693566_pt1 | contig 11976 bp, 9 predicted proteins | sample MGYA00518165_ERZ1032091 | MGnify/ENA primary metagenome ERZ1032091 (study PRJEB33719, sample SAMN04261302) | wastewater metagenome | biome: rural village; feature: human; material: feces | host: Homo sapiens | place: El Salvador | collected 2013-01-07 ...
CCTGCCCGGCGGCGGGAGTCCCGCTGCCGCTCGTCCCGCGATCGTGCCAGAACCAGTAGGCGGCCCCGGCGATAATCACTACCGCCAGCGCGGCGCCCCAACGACGTATGTTACTGCCTTTCATTAGTTTACGGTCTCATCCTGAAGCGTTTCGCTGAATGATACTAGTTTAGTGAGGGAAGGGGCCGTAAAAATGGAGGAATTATGAAAAGAAGGTTGAGAAATGTCTGGATAACCGCCGCGACGCCGGGCGCTCCCGCGGCCGATATCCGGGGTGATATCAACTTTTAGTTTAAAAAAGCAAAAAATAGTTGTATCCGCGGGGGCTTTAATTAGATTTATGCGGTGAATATATCAGTGCATTCTCATAATAATAAAATATGCACTTAAAAATCAACGTGTTAAATAATCAGGGGTCATTGCTGTGGCAAACGCAAACAAACTCACGCTCTTCATCGTCATTTTTATGCTGATGGGGATCCTCTCCGGCGCGGCTATCCATGCCTACGCGACGCCAACCACCGTCTCCGCCTGGGCGGACAATATTACGCTGCTCACCGATCTGTTTCTGCGGTTGATCAAAATGGTCATCGCGCCGTTGGTGTTCAGCACCCTGACGGTCGGCATTATGCGCCTCGGCGAGACGGCGACCATCGGCCGGGTAGGCGGCAAGGCGATGGTCTGGTTCATCACCTCCTCGGTATTATCCATTCTCGTCGGGCTGGTGATCGTCACCTTCCAGCACCCGGGCGCCGGGTTAAACCTGGCGGTGCCGAAAGAGGCGGTGGATACCGGCCTGGCGGTCAGCGGCATGAGCCTGAAAGGATTCCTGTCGCACACTATCCCCACCAGCATCACCGAGGCGATGGCCAACAACGAGATCCTGCAGATCGTGGTGTTCTCGATGTTCTTCGGCATCGCCGGCGCGTCGCTGGGGGAGAAGTTTAATGCTCCGCTGGTGGCGGCCCTTAACGTGGTGTCGCACATTATGCTGAAGGTGACGGGCTATGTGATGTACGTTGCGCCGCTGGCCATCTTCGCCGCCATCTCGTCGGTGATTGCCTCCCAGGGGCTGGGGATCCTGCTCAACTATGCTTCGTTCATCGGCGGCTACTACCTGGCGGTGCTGTTGACCAGCGCGGTGCTGATTGCCGTCGGCTATATGGTGCTGAAAAAAGAGGTTTTCCGCCTGCTGAACATGCTGAAAGATCCGGTGCTGGTGGCCTTTACCACCAGCAGCTCGGAAGCGGCCTATCCGAAGACCCTCGAGCGACTGGTGAAGTTTGGCTGCTCGCGCAATATCGTCTCGTTCGTCCTGCCGATTGGCTACTCGTTCAACCTCGTTGGCTCGATGGTCTACTGCTCCTTCGCCGCGATGTTTATCGCCCAGGCCTATAACGTGCCGCTGAGCTTTAGCGAGATTACGGTCATGATGCTGACCCTGATGCTGGCCTCGAAAGGTATCGCCGGGGTGCCGCGTTCTGCGCTGGTGGTGCTGGCGGCGACGATCCCCAGCTTCAATATACCGGTCGCCGGGATCCTGCTGCTGATGGGTATCGACCATTTCCTCGACATGGGGCGCTCTGCCATCAACGTGCTGGGTAATGGCATCGCCACCGCGATGCTGTCGAAAAATGAAGGGTTGCTGACCGACGAGGAAGCGCAGCCGGACTGGGAAGTGGAGAAAGCGGAAGCCTGATCCTGCCGCGCCCTTTCACTGAGGGCGCTATTCCACACGGAAAAAAGACCCCTGACAGGCACGTCAGGGGCAATGTGACGAAGTATCAGTTTTCCTCGTGTAGCGTGTTTTTTATTATATAAAGACGGGCGGTAACGTCTTTATACCGAGGAAGCGTCAGAGTTTAACGTTATGTCCGCCAGCGCTGGATATTTTTTAGCATCCTGCGACTATTTTCGGATTTCCGACAATATAGCCAGGTCAATATCTTATTTTTTTGTGCTGCTGTTTGCCTACCAGCGCTCACGTAAAAGATTCATAAACTGGAAAAATTCATGATTATTATTCAGGCTGTATTTTTCCATGATCTTATTCTTATGATAGGCGGCGGTGCGGGGACTCACACGCTGCAGGGCGGCGATTTTACTCATATCCAGCCCTTCGAGAATACCGTGCACTACGGCGGTCTGCGATCGCGATAACACGCGATGCGGACAGCTGGCGCAGCTGAGTTCCCGGCCTGCGGCGTCGGTAGCCGTGGGGGTCATACAATGCTGGAGCTCGCTTTTAATGATCGTCAGCAATTGCGGAATACTGGCCGTTTTTAGCGAAACAAAAATGACCCCTTTCAGGCAGTTAATCATGAACTCATCTTCCGGCAGCTGGTCATAGCTATGGAGAATAATCAGCGAACTACCTCTTTTTCTGTTCTTAATCAGGGTATTACACAGGTATATTTCCCCGGGGATCACTTCGCAGATAATGATATCTTCAGCTGACAGATCGGTGTTACGCCAGGAAAAACGCGCCCGCAGATCGCCCCGGGTGAGGTCATTGACCATGGCTACCAGCGATTCACGGACAAAGGCGTTGTGGGTGTTGATGGTGACATTAATGTTTCTCATGGCGTTATTTCCTTACGCAAAACATAACGCCATGCTGTGACAAATCCTCCGGGCGTATGCGGTGTGTTGAAGATATAAAAGTACCTACAATAATTTTTTATTATTTTAAAGTGAACTATTTACGACGCATCGAACGCTTATCGTTAAAAGTAAATTTCTGCCGCCTCCTGTCTTTCAGATAGGAAATAAAACTGTATACAGAGATGCTGAAGAAAAAAATGCATAGCAATAAAACTAACCACGTTTGCATGGCCATCGTTTTTACCCTGATTGTGTTGCATGGTGTCAGAATTTGCCGCGAACGGCTAATACGTTTTGTTATATGCTTTTCTGTCCCGTGAAAATCTTACGCCATCATCCTGATGTGCTAGCACTATAAGAAAGTTCTTAAGGTCATCGTCAGTCTCATTCCTCTCATTTCTCTCAGAAAATGAGAAAAATTAACACTTACGAGTTTTTTATATCCCGCGCGGCCGCCGACGCGCCCCGTCGTTCAGGAAATAAAGGCCAGTCCCTTACCAAAGATTGCGCGAACGGGCAGGTGGATCCCCTGCTGGCGTGCCTTGTGACGCAGGCGGCTAACCACCACGTCGATCCGGTGCAGGTCAGGCTCGCTTTCATGGGAAAACAGGCAGGCATGGAGATCCAGTTTGCTGCACACTTCGTTGCGATTGCGCATCAGGAGCTCCACCAGGCGATATTCCTGCTGGGTTAACTCCAGCGTCCGGGCGTCGGGTGAAATCAGTTTATCCTCTTGCAGACGCCAGCTGCCGGGGGAGACGGCCGGCGGCGTGCCGATCGCCTCCGCAGGCGGAGCCGCCGGACGGTCCTGGCGCAGGCGCGCGCCGAGGGCGGTGAGGGTCTCGGCAAGATGGGCGAAGTTTACCGGTTTGATCAGATAGGCATCGGCCCCAAGGCTCAGCGCCTGCAGTTTATCCTGCTGCTGGCCGCGGGCGCTGACCACCACCAGACCGTAGTGCCCCAGCTCATGCAGATAGTTCAGTACGCTGAAGCCATCCTCGCCGGGCAGGCCGATATCAACCAGCACGATATCCACCGGATGGCTGTGCAGTTGCCGCCAGAAGGCTTCGGCGCTACGCGTCCCCCACACCTCGAAGCCGCGATAGCCCAGCCAGGCCAGCAGTTCATCCAGCAGATCGGCGTTATCTTCAATTATCGCCAGCCGTAAAGCCTTACGTCGTTCTCCTCTTAAGCAACCGTGGGGAGGGTGAGAATAAAGGTGCAGCCGTCCGGGCCATGCTCGGCCAGCCACAGTTTGCCATCATGAGCCTGCACTATCTGACGCGCAACATACAGTCCGAGACCGGTGCCGCCTGGCACCGGCGATGTGTGCTCGCCGCGGCGGTAGCGCTCAAAGATCAGTTCCGCCTGTCCGGCGGGGAGTCCCGGGCCGTGGTCGCGAATGCGCAGCTCCGTTTGCCCGGCATCGGAATGAATATCGATGGCGATTTCACCGGGGGGCGAATACTTGACGGCGTTATCCAGCAGATTAGCGATGGCGATGCACAGCAGGCCGGCATCGGCCTGCAGCTGCGGGCTTTCCACCGCGCCGTGCTGGCGGATGTTCAGGTAGTGATCATGGGAGATGGCCACCACCGAGGCGGCCATGTTGATCACCGTCAGCAGGGCGGTCTGCTGGCGCTCGACGTGCAGATCGTGGGAGGCGAGCCGGGCGTCGGCAAGGCAGTTATCGGTGAGCTGCACCAGGCGGGTGGCGGCGCGGCCGATGCGATCGAAGCGCGCCTCCTGGCTGGTCGAGGCCGCCGAGAGGCGAAGATTCTCCAGCGCCGCCTGGATCACCGCCAGCGGGGTGCGGAATTCGTGCGCCACCATGCCCATAAACTGCCGCTGGTGGAAGCTGGCTTCACGCTCAATCTGCAGTTCGCGCGCCAGGCGCTGCTTCTGCTCCAGCTGGCGGTTTTCAGCACGCACCCGCAGGATGGCAATGATCAGCACCGTAATGATATGGACGATCAGCGCGTACTGCCAGAGGGAATAGATCGCCATATGGAACGGGATAATCCCATGGATCGACAACTGCACCAGCACCGCGGCGACGACATAGAACGGCGGCAGCAGACCCAGCAGCAGGGTGGTACGGTCGATAGCTTTTTTGCGCCACAGCCACCAGGAGGTGAACAGCAGCACCGGGGTGATAATGATGAATACTACCCCTTCAATCTGCATCGCGAAGCCGTAAAACCCGAGCGGAATACTGACCTGCAGCACCAGGTTGAGCACCACCGCGGCGATCAGTAGTTGATGAAGCCGCGGCATATTCTTCTTCAAATCAAAAATCTCGCTGTGCAGCCAGAGGGCGGTAGCATAGCTGAACAGGGAGAGGCTGCTGATCATGAAGTCCTGGAACGGCAGCGCCGCGTGGCCGAAAAACCACTCCGGGAAGCCGTGCAGGGCGGCCACCAGCGGATAATTGAGCGAGAAAAGACAGATGCCCCACAGCAGACGCCGGCGCAGGGCCAGCGCCAGCCACAGCGCCACGCCGCTGGCGACGGCGGCCAGGCCGAAATAGAAGCTCCAGAACGCGGTGTCGGCGGTCGCCCGCTGTACAAATTCCTGCGGCGAAGAGAGCGAGGCCAGCAGGATCAGAGTGCTGGTGCTCTGCAGGCGAAAGACCACCTCATAGCCGGCGGCGGTCGGCGGCGGGGGGAGGATCAGCACGCTTTCGCGGTAGTGCAGGTCGCTCTCGCGGGCGCCGTCGCGGTCGCCAAAGGTGCGCTGTGCCCAGGGGGCATCGCTGCCCAGAGGCCGGTAGTAAATAGTCAGATGGTCGACAAAAGAGGGGCCCAGCTGCAGCCAGCGCGGCTCCCCGGCAAACCACGTTCCCGGCAGTTCGCTGCGCAGCCACCAGGTTTTTCGCGAATAACCAAAGGAGGGGATCTGCCGGGTGGTGGCGAGCTGGTCTGCGGGCAGGGCGGCAAAACGATCGAGGGTCATCTGGCCGCTGTCGTCGGCGTACCACTGGACCGGAATATCAATCCCCACCTGGCGCGTCGCCGCCTGCGCCTGCGGGGCGACCAGCAGCAAGAGTAATCCACAGCTGAGCAGCCAGCCTGCCAGGAGCCGCGGCCGGCAACGCCGGACCGCCGCGAAGATCGCAGACACCCTTTTCAATCACGCCCCCTTGCGGCATGCAAAGATTACTGACCGCAGACGTCTGGCTACGGTATGGATAATACGCCCCCGGAAGCGGGGGAGAGTGGACAGGCCTGTCCGGACGAACAGGCCATTTTGCGTGGGAGACCAGGAATATTCCAGCGTAATCTGCAGCGCCAGGATCAGGACAGACCTGCTGCGCGGCAGCGTCGGGCGAGGGCTAGCGGAAAACCACCTGCGCCCAGCGGGCCAGCCCGGCGGTCACCGAGCCAAAATCATCGCCGCCGGCCAGCGGAATACCCGGCAGCTGAGCGGCCAGCGCCTTTTTGATCAGCGGCGAACGGGCGCTGCCGCCGGTAAGATAGATCACATCCGGGGGGGTCTGGCTGCTGTCGAGCGCGAGCTGCACCTGTTCCATAATGCGGGTCAGGGGCTGATCCAGCGCGGCTTCCAGACCCTGCTGGGCGATGGCGGTGGCCAGATCGTCCTGAATAAACGGCAGCGCGGTTTCGACGCTGGCGGCGCTGGAGAGGGCGATTTTGCTCTCTTCGGCGCTGCGCACCAGACGATAGCTGAGACGCTGGCGCCAGACCTTCAGCAGCAGAGCCACCTTGTCGGCATCCCGGGCGCTGCGCAGCAGATCGTTCAGCAGGCGGCCGTTGGCAGTGCTGTAGAAATCGCTCTGCGCCGGCACGTCGTTGATCGCCACCGCGTTCCACCATGGGAGGATCGGCAGCGCGGTGCCTTTCTCCGTTTCGCCGCCCATGCCGAGGAGGGGCATCAGGCATTTGAAGGCCAGGGCAATGTCGAGATCGTTACCGCCGATGCGGCAGCCGCTGTGGCCGAGCAGGCTCTGCTGGCGGTCGGCGCGCTCCCGCCACTGCGGGCCCATCAGCAGCAGGGAGCAGTCGGTGGTTCCGCCGCCGATATCGACGACCAGCACCCGCTTTTCTTCACTGAGGGTCGCTTCGAAATCGAGCCCGGCGGCCACCGGTTCAAACTGAAAGACCACATCGCGGAAACCGGCGCGGTGGGCGGCCCGCTCAAGGATCCCCTGCGCCTGGGCGTTCGCCTCATCGCCGCCGAGGCCCTGGAAGTTAATCGGCCGGCCAATCACCGCCTGGTCGATCAGCTCGGGCAGCTGGCTTTCGGCCTGCAACTTAATATGCAGCATCATGGCGCAGACCAGGTCTTCAAACAGGGCCACCTGCTGCGGCTTCAGCCCGCTGGCGCCGAGGAAGGATTTGGGCGATTTAACGAAGTAGACCTCTTCTGGATCTTCAACATACTGCTGCAGGGAGGCGAGACCGAACTGCACGCTGTTGCGCAGCACCTCGATGTCTTCGTCGCGGTTGGCGGCGATGGCCCGACGCAGCAGCGCCTGGTTTTCGTCGCTGTGGGTGGGGACATCATGATGGCGATAGAGCCACTCGCTGACCGCTTCGCGCGTCGGCGCGCAGAGCATGGAGGGCAGCAGGGCGCTGCCGTTTTCCAGCGTTAACAGCTGGGGGGTATTTTCCCGCATCACGGCCACCGAACAGTTGGCGGTGCCGTAGTCAAAACCAATAAACATCGTCTGCAAAATCCCCATGCCGGTGAAGAAGGGGGGCGACTTTAGCGGATCGTCGCCATGCCGACAACCGGAATTTAAAAGCAAGGCGCTGATGGTCAAGGGCGACTATCATTGAAACGCTATATAAAGGAGAGCTTATGGTGCTGTTACCCTGGACACCGCCCTATGACTGGGCATGGATGGTTGGTTTTCTGCAGGCGCGTGCCGTCGCCGGCGTCGAGCGTTTTCACGATGGGGGCTACAGCCGCAGCTTTGGCGTGGAAGGCCACCGCGGGCTGATTCATCTGGCGCCGGACGAAGAGGCGCAGGGCCTGCGGGTGAGCCTTTCTCCGGGGCTGCAGCCGGTGGCGGAGATCTGCTATGCGCGAATTGGCCAGCTGTTTGATTTAGCCTGCGACCCGCGGCAGGTCGCTCGCACGCTGGGCGATCTGGCGCAGGCGCGGCCGGGGCTGCGCCTGCCGGGGGCGCTGGATGCCTTCGAGCAGGCGGTGCGCGCGGTGCTGGGCCAGCTGGTGAGCGTGGCGATGGCCGCCCGGCTCACCGCCAAAGTGGCGGCTGGCTGGGGCGAACCACTGGCGGAGGCGCCTGGATATGTCTTGTTCCCGACGCCAGAGGCCCTGTCCCGGGCCGATCCGCAGGCGCTGAAGGCGCTAGGGATGCCGCTTCGCCGCGCGGAGGCGCTGAACCACCTCGCCCGGGCGGCGCTCAGCGGTGAGCTGCCCCTGACGGCGCCGGCGGATATTGACGCCGGGCTGCGTCAACTGCAGACCCTGCCCGGGATTGGCCGCTGGACGGCAAACTACTTTGCCCTGCGCGGCTGGCAGGCGAAAGATATCTTTTTGCCGGATGATTACCTGATTAAACAGCGCTTTCCGGGAATGACCCCGGCCGCCATCGCCCGCTATGCCCGCCGCTGGCAGCCGATGCGATCCTACGCGCTGTTGCATATCTGGTATACCGATGACTGGGCGCCGGCGGCGGAATAGCCGCCCGGGGCGCATACCACTGGTATCGGGACGCTGAAATCCCTATAATTGCCGCGTTTGGCGGTCCGCCGCCACCCTCCATCTCTATCCAGGTTAATCAGGTCGCAAAAATTTATGACTGATATGTCCCATCAGTGCGTCATTGTAGGCATCGCCGGCGCATCGGCTTCTGGCAAAAGTCTTATCGCCAGTACTCTCTATCGCGAATTGCGTGAACAAGTTGGCGACGAACATATTGGCGTCATTCCGGAAGACAGCTATTACAAAGATCAAAGCCATCTGTCGATGGAAGAGCGCGTCAAAACCAACTATGACCACCCGAGCTCAATGGACCACAGTCTGTTGTTCCAGCATTTGCAGATGCTGAAAAGCGGCCAGCCGATTGAACTGCCGGTCTATAGCTACGTCGAGCATACCCGCACGCCGAACACCATTCACGTCGAGCCGAAGAAGGTGATTATCCTTGAAGGGATCCTGCTGCTGACCGATGCGCGCCTGCGTAACGAGCTCAACTTCTCTATTTTCGTCGACACCCCTCTCGATATTTGCCTGATGCGCCGTATTAAGCGCGACGTTAACGAGCGCGGCCGCTCCATGGACTCGGTGATGGCCCAGTATCAGAAAACCGTGCGCCCGATGTTCCTGCAGTTTATTGAACCGTCGAAGCAGTATGCCGACATCATCGTGCCGCGCGGCGGCAAAAACCGCATCGCTATTGATATTCTGAAGGCCAAAATCAGTCAGTTCTTTGAATAACCTGGCCGAATTGTGTAACGTGCAAAGAGTAGCCCTGTTGCCCTCTCCGCCGCGAAGCGTGCGGGAAGCAGCTTTATAAGGAGAAAGCCCATGCGTCTGTGTGACCGAGATATCGAAGCCTGGTTGGATGAAGGGCGACTCGCCATCAATCCGCGTCCGCCCGTTGAGCGTATTAATGGCGCGACGGTTGATGTACGGCTGGGTAATAAATTCCGCACCTTCCGTGGCCACACGGCGCCGTTTATCGATTTAAGCGGCCCGAAGGCCGAGGTCAGCGCCGCGCTGGACCGCGTGATGAGCGAAGAGATCGTCCTGCCGGAAGGGGAGGCCTTTTTCCTGCATCCGGGCGAACTGGCGCTGGCGGTGACCTACGAGTCTGTCACCCTGCCTGCCGACCTGGTAGGCTGGCTGGACGGACGCTCCTCGCTGGCGCGCCTGGGGCTGATGGTGCACGTTACCGCGCACCGTATCGATCCAGGCTGGTCCGGCTGCATCGTGCTTGAGTTTTACAACTCCGGCAAGCTGCCGCTGGCGCTGCGCCCGGGGATGCCCATCGGCGCGCTGAGCTTTGAACCGTTATCGGGCCCGGCGGCCCGGCCGTATAACCGCCGTGAAGACGCCAAATATCGCGACCAGCAGGGCGCGGTGGCGAGCCGAATCGACAAGGATTGATAACGTCAACGGGGTGTTGCTGAGGGTGCCATGAGACGAATACTGACAACGCTGATGATCCTGCTGGCGGTCATTGTCGCCGGGCTTACCTCGTTGGTATTGCTGGTCAATCCCAACGATTTTCGCGCCTATATGGTGCATGAGGTGGCAGAGCGCAGCGGTTATCAGCTTGACCTTGATGGCCCGCTGCGCTGGCACGTCTGGCCGCAGCTCAGCATTCTCAGCGGACGGATGACGCTGACCGCCCGAGGCGCCGAAGAGCCGGTGATCCGCGCCGACAATATGCGCCTCGACGTGGCGCTGCTGCCGCTGCTCTCGCATCAGCTGCAGGTGAAGCAGGTGATGCTCAAGGGCGCGGTGATCCAGCTGACCCCGAAAACCGAGGCGGTTCGCGACAGCTCAGCGCCGGTGGTGCCGCATGACAACACCCTGCCGCTGGCCCCGGAGGATCGAGGATGGTCCTACGATGTGCGTCAGCTGCAGGTGGCCGACAGCGTGCTCTTCTTCCAGCATGAGAACGGCGAGCAGGTGACCGTGCGCGATATCCGTCTGCAGATGGAGCAGGATGAGAATCACCGGGCCACCGTGGATTTCTCCGGCCGGGTGAACCGCGACCAGCGCGACCTGGCGCTGAACTTCTCCGCCACCGTGCAGGGCGGCGATTATCCGCACTCCTTAAAAGCCGACTTTACCCAGCTTAGCTGGCAGCTGCGCGGCGCCGAGCTGCCACCGGAGGGCATTAATGGTCAGGGAAGTCTGCAGGCCAGCTGGCAGGAAGATGATAAGACCCTGCGTTTTGACAACCTGAATCTGATGGCTAACCGCAGCACCGTTACCGGCAGCGGCAGCGTGGTGCTGGGGGATCGCCCGGACTGGTCATTGGATCTGCACGCCACCACTCTCGATCTCGATAGTCTGCTGGCGCAAAGGTCGCCGGCGACGGACAGTAGCGCCAGTCAGCAGGGCCAGAGTCAGACGCGACCGCTGCGCCCGGTGATCGCCGACAGCGATGAGCGTGAAGATTACCAGAGCCTGCGCGGCTTCAACGGCCGAATGGCCCTGAGCGCCGACCAGCTGCAGTGGCGCGGTCTGAACTTCACCCAGGTGCAGAGCGAAATCAGCAACCAGCAGGGGCTGCTGACGGTCAGCAAAATGCAGGGCAATCTTGACGGCGGGCAGCTCTCTCTCCCTGGCACCCTTGATGCCCGCGGCGACACGCCGCTGGCGACGTTCCAGCCGGCGCTGCAGAATGTGGAGATCGGTTCGCTGATCAAAGCCTTTAACTATTCCTTAAACCTGACCGGCAAGCTGTCGCTGAGCGGCGAATTTTCCGGAACGCGCATTGACGCTGATGATTTCCGTCGCCACTGGCAGGGACAGGCTCAGCTCCAGATGGCCGATACCCGCACCGAAGGGCTGAACTTCCAGCAGCTGGTGCAGCAGGCCGTGGAGCGCAGCACCAACGTGCGGGCGCAGGAAAATTACGACAATGCCACCCGCCTGGATTCCGTGAGCAGCCGGCTGACGCTGGATAACGGGCTGGTGACGCTGAACCGCCTGCAGGGGCAGTCCGACGTGATGGCGATGACCGGCGAAGGACAGCTCGATCTGCAGAAAGAGAACTGCGATATGCGCTTCAACGTGCGCGTGCTCGGCGGCTGGAAAGGGGAGGGTAAGCTTATCGACCGCCTGAAACAGACCGCTATCCCGCTGCGCATCTACGGCGAGTGGCAGTCGCTGAGCTACAGTCTGCAGGTCGACCAGATCCTGCGCAAACAGCTGCAGGATGAAGCGAAGCAGCGCCTCAACGACTGGGTTGAGCGTAATAAAGGCAGCAAAGACGGCAACGATGCCAAAAAGCTGCTCGATAAGCTGTAATTCCTACCACCGCGGCCCGGAAGTTTCCGGGCTGTGTTTATCGTCAAAGCGTAATGTCACAATGATGCCGGGTGGCGGCTGCGCCTGACCCGGCCTGGGATGTGCGCAATATCATCCGTTTGCGTCGCCACTTAATGTAGGCCTGATAAGCGAAGCGCCATCAGGCAGTGTGGCAGCTACGCCTGACCCGGTCTGGATTATACGGTGGGTGTCATCCCCCGATTAGTTCGCCATCCCGTAGGCCTGATAAGCGAAGCGCCATCAGGCAGTGTGGCAGCTACGCCTGACCCGGTCTGGATTATACGGTGGGTGTCATCCCCCGATTAGTTCGCCATCCCGTAGGCCTGATAAGCGAAGCGCCATCAGGCAGTGTGGCAGCTACGCCTGACCCGG
>ERZ1032091.316-NODE-316-length-11360-cov-9.334188_pt1 | contig 11360 bp, 9 predicted proteins | sample MGYA00518165_ERZ1032091 | MGnify/ENA primary metagenome ERZ1032091 (study PRJEB33719, sample SAMN04261302) | wastewater metagenome | biome: rural village; feature: human; material: feces | host: Homo sapiens | place: El Salvador | collected 2013-01-07 ...
CTGATGATTCGTAATAAAGTTGTCTTCCCTGCACCGTTTTCGCCAACCAGACCAAGAAATTCTCCTTCTTTTAGTTTAAAATCAATCGATAAAGTAAATTTTTCTCCATACGATTTGACCAACTCATTTACTTCTACAACATTCATATAAATCCTCCATCTTGGCTATCTCTTTGTTACAGCGGCTTTAAATGAAAATACGCCTAACAGGAAGAAAATAATTGCATAAACCAAGATGATGATATAGTTGGAAAATATACTTCCAACTGTTATTTCTCCAGTTAATCCATAACGGAACAACTCTACAGAAGGAGTAATAGCAAAGAAACGAACTATTTTTCCAAATCCACCAAGATTCTCGATTGGGAAGAAAATTCCACCAAAGAACATGGATGGCACTAAGAAGAAGTTGACCATTCCTTCAAATGCCAAATGGTTAGTAAATGCACCTACCGTCATCCCTAAACCTGCACAAATTACTGCAGTTAATATATAAGCTAATACAATTGTTAAAAAGTGTGGTACTCTTACTCCAAAAAAGATTACTCCAATAAGTAAAGCAACGCCTGTTGGCAGAATACATTTAATCAAAGCACTAAGCAATCTGGAAACAATAAAAGAACTATAGGAAACTGGTGACAATACAACGTCGTCTACTAGACGTCTTTCTCTATCGGAAATCGTTTCATAACCAGATGAAAACGTAACACTGAACATTACTGCAATTGCAAGAATTCCAGGGATGGAATAATCAAACTGTGTTCCCCCTCCATATTTTGAACTAAGTCCAAATGCAATAACCATAACAACTGGCTGTAACATGCTTACAATGATAGCAGTTTTTATTCTTGTCCACTCAATCAAATCTGCTTTTAACATTGTAAATACTTTTTTCATATAATTTCCCATTACTAGTTATCCTCCTAAAACTGTCTTTTTATTCTGTTTCATCTTGTATGCTTGAAAATCCTTTGCGAAATAGCGGTCTTTGCTGTCTATTAGCGCATTCAGATACAACTTGCTATACAATATCTCTTCCATATTCTTCGCTTCTGCTATCACAAGTGCATCGCCTTCCTTTAAGTTGACCAACCTTCTTGGAAGCAGTGATCTGTCACAAATAATCGCACTTCTTCCCATGTAAGTATCACTCACTAGCGTGTGAGTTCCTATGGAGCTAGTAAATAGAAAGTAACATTGGTTTTCTACCGCCCTGGCTTTTGTCAGGGTAGCCGCCTTTTCTTCTAAACGCTTAAAAATGTTTGCAACACAAACAATCATAACCACCTTTTCTTCGTAGTATTTCTTGCATAATTCTGGAAAGAAAATTTCGTATCCAATTATGATTCCAATTTTCCCGAACTTGGTTTCAATACATGCAAGTTCCTCATTAGAACTCTCTACAAAACTTGTTTCTCCATACCATAGCACTCTTCTTCTGTATTTCCCATCAATTTCGCCCTTGTCATTCACTACAAATGCAGAATCATATATTTTGGATTCACCTTCACGTTCAACCATTCCGAATATAATTGTCACTTGAAGCCTCTTTGCTAGTTCCTTCATAGTGTTTAATATTTCGCTGTCTTCAACAGATTGTGCAATATGATGTAGTTGCATAAAATTGACACCTGTTGCAAATGCCTCTGGCAGACATATCAAATCTGCTCCATTATCAGCAGCTTCTTCCGTTTTTTTCACGGCATTTGCTAAATTGTATGCAATATCCCCTTGTACAATATTCATCTGTATCACAGCAGCTTTTATAGATTTATTTAATAATTGAATAACTGTCATCCCCTTACTTCAATATTTCAACAATTAATGCAACTACCCCGTCTTCGGCTACTTTAAAACTAGGAATTTCTGTTTCTTTCATAATCTGTTCTGTTTCTGCTAATGTATAGGAAGCCCCCCACGAATTTAGGAAGTTCTTAATCATCCAGTCTGCATCTTGTACAGATTGCAGTTCTTTGATTCGATAATCCGCAAAATCCTCTATCAAGTCCCTTCTCAGATCACTTAATATCATTTTGCCACCTGGCTTTAATACACGATACATTTCACGTATTGTCTCAACTGGATGCTCCATCCTGTGAAGCGCATTGATACTGTATACAAGCTGAAATGTTGCTTCATCAAAAGGAAGCTGATTATTTGGACTTAGAATTGCCATACAACGTTCGCCTATATGCTCTTTTTCTATCGCATCTTTCATATACTGGATATAAAGTTCCTTATCTTCTTGCATGACTACGTTCTTACCACTGCTTTTTGAAAGTATGTCAAAAGAAACCTGTCCTAGCCCTGCCATTACTTCTAGCATAGGAGAATCTGCGTCATACTTGATAATGTCATCTATAATTTCACTCTTGTATATCAGCTGTTCCACATTATAGTTAAAATACAAGCCGATACTGGCTTCATCAATTTCTGCATTAACTGGTCTTCTATTTTCAAACATCATGCTGCCTATTCCTCGCCTTCTTGCAAAATGCTTGAAATACTTGGTTTTACATTATTCTTAATCTTCTCTAGAATTTTCTTCTCGTCAGCCTTTTCAATACTTGTCTGAATACCAAAACGTTCCAATAGTACTTGTTTTAAGTCTTCTTCTACTGCCTTTATATCCTCATCATCCAGAACCAGACCAACTACAAGCTCATTTTTCTTCTTATTGATTCTTAATGTAAAGAACTCAGCGCCACTTACTGGAAGGATTACCGCCTCTAAGTCAAGAATCTGAATTCGCTTTCCATCCATCATGACACTGTCAGAGATTCTTCCATGATGCTCCAGATAACGGAATTTTGAACCACATTCGCAAACATCACTATGTATGGTAACCAAATCGCCTGTTCGATAACGAAGAAGTGGCATTGCCTTCCCAAATGAAGTAACTACAAGTTCTCCACGTTCTTCATCTTTTAAAGATTTCAATGTATCTGGATCAATTACTTCAAAATTGATCTTGTTTTCCATCAAATGCAGTTTTCCGCAAGTACAAGACATTGCAAGTGTATTAGTTTCTGTCATTCCATAAAGAGGATAAGCTGTAGCACCAAAGATTTCTTTGATTGCTTTTGCTTTTTGCTTAGAAGTACCTTCTCCTACACATAAAATCTTTCTTACTGCAAAATCTTCTTTTGGATTCACACCGGCTTTCTTTGCTTCTTCTGCAATGAAAAGTGCTCTAGATGGAGAGCACACAAGCACTGTTGTCTGTGTCTCTTTTAAAATCTTAATTGCTCGTTCCACTGAAGTTACTGCACCTAGCATATCAATTGCAATTGTTTTTGCACCAATGAGTTCCATCGCACGGTCTACGTCTTGCCCAACCAGAGCAAGTCCATAAGGAACAATTAGTGCAACGGTATCCTCTTTTGATACAATTTTAGATAAAATCGTTGCAACCACGCAGTTATTCGCGAACCAGTCGTCTCCTGTATAATAGGAGTTGATAGGTTCTCCTGTTGTACCAGTACTAGCACCATATCTTACCACCTGTTCATCTTCTATAGAAAGCAATCCAAATGGATACTGTTCACGAATGTCTAATTTTGTCGTAAATGGCAGGCTAGCAATATCATCTAGTTCTTTTATCTTCTGCAAATCTAATCCAGCAGCTTCCAATTTGTCATGATAATACTTATTATTCTTGTATACATGAAGTGCTGTTTCCTTCACCATGTTTTTCTGGTACTCTTTCATTTCATCACGTTCTAAACCAAATACACGATTAATTTCTTTTAAAATATCAACTCTTCTTTCTACTGTATTAAGAATGTCTTGATTGATAATTTCCATAGCTACCTCTCTTCCTTTATCCAACTACTCATTCAGAACGAAACGTCTTCGACTCATCACTACCCTCTGTCCATCAATCTTGATGGTAGAAAACGCTTGGCCGCTTCAAAAGGGAACCCATTTTTTAAGAATCACTTACACTCCCCTCCTGTGCATCATGTCTCTGTTCTTTAAGGCTATATTTTTCCTATGACATCAAAATCACTTCGAGTACATCTAATGTTTTCTTATTTTTGAAATGCGCATATGTATGTCCAACAACATCATTTTCAGTCAAAACAAATGCTTCAAAATTATCATTTTCTCTTATGGCATCGTAAATTTTATAGAAATCCTCTTTAATCTTAACACCTATCGCATAATGAGACATTAATGTAGTTTTCTTATCTGCACTATATTCGCTCCAACTACCATAATTACGGCATGTAAACAGTTCTACATCAAAATTTTCACTTAATATCTGAAAAGAGAACCACCATCCTGGTGTTCCATAATATTTAGGTGAAATGTAGGTTGGTCCATACGCTAGATTGGTAATCTTTTTGTCTTTTGCATTCTCCAGATAAGATTTTACTTCTTCTATAAAGCTTTCATCTTCATAATCACTCATATAAATTCCAATATGTGCAATATAAGCATCTTGAAAAAGTTCCTTGTCATACTTGTCATCAAAATAGTAATCTAACACAGCCTCCACTGTTTCAAGTTTTTTATTTTTATATGTAACAATAGCTTGCTCTATTACTTCTTCTGCTTCAAATGTAAGAATTCTATGGAATGCTTCTTTCATACAAGAAGCAACCAGTTCTTCATCAACGTGAATCTGCCATCCACCATCTTCCTCTGCACATGTTCCAATCGCGTCTAAAATAACATACTTGATCCCAGCACTTGTTCTCTTATTATCACTTTGAATTGCCCGCATAATTGCATCGATAGTCAAATTTTTAATATTTTTCACAGATTTGTTGTTTTTAAAAACCAAATCGCCAAAGATTTGGTAATGAAGTTCAACATCTTCCCTACTGATTTTTCCCAACTGAAAACTAATCTCAGCCGCTACACACATACCAATAGCAACTGCTTCGCCATGAACAATTTCCCCTGATGTCAAGAACTCAATTGCATGTCCAAATGTATGTCCATATTCAAGAATAACACAGTAATCTTTCTCTGTAGGATCGACTGATAAGATTCTATTCTTGGATTGTGTAATTGTTTCAAATAAATGCAACAATTCATCTTTATCAAAGTTCTTTTTCCCTTTAATGAAAAAAGTTAATTCCTCAAGCAGTTCTTTATCCTGAATTAAAGTATTTTTCACCCCCTCAACAATCGCTGCTTTGATGTTTCTGACATCTTCTGTTTCAACATATTTAATATCTGACCAAATAAATAATGGTGCATAATATCTTCCAATCTGATTTTTACCAGAATCTCCATTTACCGCCTGTTTATGACTTAAAGAGCTATCTGTTAAACCCATAAATGTTGTTGGTATCTCAATATAAGGAACGCCACGGTAGATAAGACCTGCTACAAGACCAGTGATATTTCCGACGACACCACCACCAAAACTAATTACAACACTATCTTTGGAGATCTTATGATTGATTAAATAATTACATATAGAATCAACATTCTTGAATGTTTTATTCTTCTCCATGCATTCAATCAGTAACACTTCATAGTTTACATTATGTAATTCTAGATTGTTAACAAACTCTTTTCCATGTAAGTTATAGATAAACTCTTCTGAAATAAAAAATATCTTATCATATTTGTACTGATTCAGGACATCTAAAAAACTATCTAAAATATCATAACCATAATAAGCTTTTACCCTTGGCACTAAATTGTATTCAATATACTTTAAATCTTCTCTTGTTGTAATTTCCATTTTTACACCTCGTTGCTATTTCTCCAACGTTTTATATGCACTCATATCCAGAACTCCACATCCGGACATACATAAAACAATCTTCATTGGCTTACCCTCTTTCTTCGCGTCTAATGCCAAATTGATAGCAGCGCATAATGCATGAGAGGATTCTGGTGCTGGTAATGTTCCATAAAGCTGACTAAACAATCTTCCCGCCTGCAAACTTTCTGTCTGGGATAATGCAACAGCATCTAATATCCCTTTATATCTTAACATTCCAACAATAGGAGAACCATTATGTTGTCTCAATCCTCCAACATGGTTTGCAGCAGGAACAAAATCATGACCTAGTGTATATGACTTAACTAATGGCGTGTTTCCATATGGATCCGCACAATCATATTTATACTCTCCTTTTGTAAGCCTTGGCGCTGCGTCAGATTCTGCTGCTAAAAATTTTGCATCTGAGAATTCCTTATCAAAGAAGAAAGGTCCCATAAATCCCCCAAGATTGCTTCCTCCACCACAACATGCAATAAATACATCCGGTTTTACACCGATATTCTTTAATTGCTGCTTCAATTCCAGACCAATTATAGACTGATGAAGTAATACGTGAGTAAGATTACTTCCAGATACATAAGCATATTCCGGATGTTCTTTTACAAATTCGATTGCTTCACCTATTGCAATACCCAAAGAGCCTGGACATTCTTTATCCTCTTCCAGAATCTTCCTTCCTGTTTCTGTAAGCATACTTGGTGATTCAATAATATTTGCCCCAAACAACCTACTCCATTCTGCTCGCAAAGGTTTTTGATGTTTTGACACTTTAACCCAGAAAAACTTCAGATCCAATCCATACATGGATGCTGCATAAGATAAAGCAAGTCCCCATTGTCCCGCACCCGTCTCGGAAACGATACCTTTAAAATTTTCTTTTTTGGCGTAATAAACCTGTGCTATCGCGCTATTAATCTTAAAACTGTGTGTTGGCATATAATCCTCTCTTTTTATGTAAATCTCAGCGGGCGTATCTAAGTATTGTTCTAATTCGCGCGCACGCATTAAAGGAGTTGAACGTCCTATTTGTATATACTTTTCCCGTACTTCTTCTGGTATCGGAATATAACGTTCTTTACTTTCATCCTGACGATTCAATTCTTGTACCCGTATGCTTTTCATCGTTTCAACTTTAGCGGTATCAGAATCCGTATCCTGTGGCAAGTCTTCCGGAAAGTCAGACTGAATATTGTACCATTTGTCTGGCAAATCCTGTTGTTTTAAAAAATAGTATCTACTCTCCATTTTTTTCTCCTTTCATCTACTTCCTATCTAATTAATTGCATAGATGTAGTATCATATTTAGTTGTTTATTTACAAAGAATCTCATGGTATCCAGCCATATCTAAGAAACCATTTCCACTGCATAAGAATACAATATTTTTCACAATACCTTCTTCTCTACACATTTTAGCTTCATCAATAGCTGCTGCAATTGCATGTGCTGATTCTGGTGCAGCTAAAACACCCTCTGTCGCTAAAAATATTTTGGATGCAGAAAATGCCTGATATTCATCATAAGCGTTAGCGTCCACATATCCTTGATTGCGTAGCATGCTGATAACTGGATTCCCATTATGTTGTCTTAATCCACCAACATGAATTGGTTCTGGTATAAAATTATGTCCCATTGTATAAGACTTTGTCTTAGGCGTATATCCTGCATAATCTGAATAATCGTAATCATATCTACCTTTCGTTAAACGAGGAGCTGCCGTTGATTCTGCTCCTAAAAATTTAACAGATTTTGGATTATCAAGCTTTTCTCTCAGGAATGGTAAAATCAGACCACCAAAATTACTTCCCCCACTGACACATGCAATTAATACATCTGGCTTCTGATCTACTTTCTGCAATTGAATCCTTGTTTCAAGACCTAATAATGTCTGATGGAACAATACATGCAGGGTATTGCTCCCAGATAAATATGCATATTCTTTATTTTCTACTGCGAAATCAATCGCTTCACTAATAGCTGTTCCTATATCTCCCGGATGATCTTCCATTTCTGCTAACAAAGCTCTACCAACTTTCGTCTTCTCACCTGGTGATGGCATAAACTCACAATCAAGTATACTTCCGTACATAGACTTGTATGGTTTCTGCTCCATAGAACATTTCGCCATAAAAATCTTGCATTCCAGTCCATAAAATTTGCTTGCCAGAGCCAACGCCATTCCCCATTGTCCGGCCCCAGTCTCCGATACAACGCCTTTGTATCCAGCTTCTTTTGCATAATATGCCTGTGCTATCGCTGTATTCAATTTGAAACTTCCCGTTAATAAAGTATCTTCTCGTTTAAAATAGATTCTAGCAGGAGTGTCAAGATATTTTTCTAATCTCACTGCTCTTCTTAGCGGTGTTGGTCTACCAATTCGATACAAATTATCTCTAACACTATCTGGTATGTCATACCATCTTTCTTTTAGATGATCTTGTTCTAACAGAATAGATGGTTTGATTTGTTTTGCAATTTCCAATTGAGACTTACAAATATCAGTCTCATGATCAAGTGAGGCAGGTAAAGGTTGGGGAAAATCTAACGAAAAATTGTACCACTGTTTTGGTGCTTCGTCAGTACTTAATAGAATATCAATATTATTTTCTAAACTCATATTCAAATCCCTCCATAATATTTACTTTAATGCATACCATAGCAAATGCTCTACCCAAAATGCTCATTATATTTATGAATACAAAATAAGGCTAAATCATAAGCCTGGAATTCAGATGCCCATATTTTGCCAAAAACAAATTTTCAGGTGAATTCTTTTATAGAAAGCCAGAAAATAAGTCACTTCCGCCAAAATCTATTTTCACGTATTTAATGGTTTCTTAAACGGTACCGTTTAAACTGTGCATAGAGACATCTCCTTTGTTATTTGTTTTAGCTTGGATACCTAAGTTTTGACAAATCTGAAATCTTTTTCCATGCAATTAGCTTCCCTTTTGAGTGAAAGGTTAAAAGTACAGAAATGCTATAATCAAGAGTTATGTAAAACAGTCAATAACTACTAGATGAGTAATTCAGGTTTATTTTTTATATGCTTTAATATCCATTGTTTGTTGTTGTAATATTTTATCTTGACATAGTTAATATATGTCGTATTATAATATCGACTATTTACAAATTACTTATTATATTTAAACTTATTAGCTGCTTCTGGGAATTTAGGTTGGTAAGCCACCCATATACATGCTGAGTTTGCAGTCTGTATAACCAAAAATAACGCTAGGACATTCAAACATTTCATTATACCTTTACTAAAAATTCTTTTTACTTCTTCCATTGAGTTTATCCTCCTCTTATATTTTTTGACATCATACACCTATTGTCAAAATTTTTAAACCCAATGTCCACATTTTGACATTTTATGTCCAAATTCTACATAAAGATATTTCATTCCATAAATTTTCAAAATAAAAACTCCTTTTCAGGCATCAAGTAATCCAAATTTGATTACCAGCCCGAAAAGGAGCATATCATTCTTTATAAATATGTATGTATAAATCAAACTGCCAGAACTACCACAGCATTAAATTTTTCGTCAATAATATAGTATTCTAAATACCCATTATATTGCTCTGCAATCTTTGAGACACTTGACAATCCAATCCCATGTATTCCAGCCTCTTTTTTTGTACTCATAAGCTTATCCTTTACTTTCTTCAACTCTTCCACAAAATCATTGACCACCTTAATCACACAAAGTTTTCCATCCTTTTGCATAAAAATTCTTATAATAACAAATGAGTCCTTCTCTTTTTTTGATGCAGCCAAAATAGCATTATCTAGCAAATTACCTATCATAGTAATGAGATCAACATCCTGAACATGATCCAAAATGCAACCTGGTTCCACATATACATCAAAACCAACCGCTGCGTTTTTTGCTTTAATAGAATATTCAGTTAAAATTACATTTAACATTTTATGATTGCTAAATTCACAACTTTCTTCCCTGTTTAGTTTCCCGTTTAGCTTATCTACCACTTTACATATTTCATCATTTCTTCCTTCATACGCCAATTGCCCTATCACTTTAAGATAATGCGATGTATTATGTATAATCTCATTATAACTGTCATTCCACTCAGCAATTTTAGTCAACCTCTTTACTTCGGCTCTTTGATTAAGAAGGTCTAATTCTTGTTTAGATTTTTCGCTTAAATTTTCCGTATACTTTTGAAATGCATAAAATAATACCATGTTTCCAGTTATCATGCATACAAAAAACAATGTCATTAATATCTCCAAAACGATATTGTTTCCGATATCTATTCCAGAATAAAACACTGTGAGCATAGTACCTAAAGTAGACACAGGCACACACAAATAAATGAGAAACAATTTGTTTGTGATTCTTTTTTTTGCTCTTGCAGACATCTGCTTTAACACAATAAACACAATATAATTCAGAAATTTTATAAACAATAATTGCCATAAATATTCTGATACTGGAATCAAACCAGTTTTCTTCAATAATGCAGTTGTTGTATTTGACAATATAATATACAAAAACTCCACTCCAATCATGACACTATACGCCATGATAAAATACACAAACCTGATTCCTAATTTAGAGTCAAATACTACTGTCACAAAAATCCACAACATTATAGGAATAAGAAGCAAATTCAAAACATTACTTTGCAACATATTAACTAGAAAAATTGCACTTATTGTTCCTACACGTAATACTTTAATATATTTTCTTTTTACCTTAAATTCAAAAAAATTGTTAAAATAGTCATAAAGCAAGAAAACTTCAATAACACAACAAAAAAGCAGAATAAGCAAGTCCAACCATCCCATTATTCCCATCCTCTCTTGCTAATATTTCTCCGCAATACTTTTAGTAAAGAGCTGGCGAAATTCTTTTTGATATGTTCTTGATACTGACAAACATTCATCATTATCCAAATAAACATCGTTCCCTACTATTTTTTCAATATGACCAATATTTATTATGTAACTACTGTGTGCAAAGGCAAGTTCAGGATACTTAGTTACTAATACTTCCAATTTATCATCTACCAATATTTGCCCCTCAAACTTTGCTGCTTCACAATCTGAGCACACAATAATTTTACTTCCTCTTTTTGCATTTTCTGCATACAAGACATCCTGAATATTAACTCGAATTACATTATTTCTATAATGACCTACAATATATTCTTCTTTAGACTTTTTTTCCACCTCTGTCAAAATTTCTTTCATTTCACATACGAATTGCTTATCTGAGTATGATTTCAACAAATATCTATAAGGCGTTACCTTAAATGATTTGACTGTTGGAGCACGCACTCCTGAACAAAATACCAACACAGCGTCTTTGAACTTTTTGCGAAATCTTCTTGCTGTTTCATCCCCATCAATACCTCCTAATTCCATATCTAAAATGAGTAAATCTAAATGCATATTAGTATCTAAACCATTAACTAATTCCTCTCCTGAATAAAACTCATAAATACTAAATTGATATTGATTAGTTCCCTTAGCTTGAATAAGAATTTTTCTAATATATGAGATAAATACCTTATCATCATCACAAATGGCCACATGATACATGGGGTTCCACCCCCCCTTCATTTTATTAAACCTTAAT
>ERZ1032091.321-NODE-321-length-11223-cov-3.550681_pt1 | contig 11223 bp, 9 predicted proteins | sample MGYA00518165_ERZ1032091 | MGnify/ENA primary metagenome ERZ1032091 (study PRJEB33719, sample SAMN04261302) | wastewater metagenome | biome: rural village; feature: human; material: feces | host: Homo sapiens | place: El Salvador | collected 2013-01-07 ...
ATATTATGCCTGTTCTATTCGGAATTATATCTTTAGGCTATCTCGTTATCTATGGCCTAATCATCGTCTTCAAGTCAAAAATGGATGGTTTTCTAATTCCAAACTATTAATATACGACTAATTTAGATAATGTGTGCATATTGATGGTAAAAAAACAATTTTTAAGTCTTGTTCCGGTGGCTCATAAATATCCCCGTGCTTGTAAAATCGTCTTTCTCCAGAGTTATTCTTTGTAGTCACTTGGTGCGTATGAGAGCCGTTTTTACGCACGAGTTCACTTTAGGCAATCTGTCGGTGAGTGAGGAACCAATCTGGCGCACGAGAAGGACTGCCGATGATGTTCGTGCGTGGAAAGCCAAGTTCTACGCACGAAGCCACCTACAGTAATCCTTTGTGCGTGGAGGAAGCGTTTCCACTCACGGAGCGAAAATGCGTCATATTCAGTTCTTCCCTTTGGAATTTGGCTTGACGTTCGGCGGAAAGATTGTCGCGCGGCCTTGCCTTTTGGCATTTTCCATCGCTAGCCGGAATGCTTCACCCAAGGACTTTGAGGATTGCCGGAGATATTCAATCATCTCGTTTTGATTAACACTCACAGACAGATCCGCTATCGCCAATGCCCGGATCATCGCCAGAACAGAAATCTCGTTCCCGCCCCATAGGGTTGTTGCCATTGAAATAATAGCGCTTTGAGTGATGTCAAGAGCCATCTGTGGATTCTTCGTCACATCGATGTCCGTGTTGAACCTCAGTAGTCCGCTGCCGTCTTGCAGTACTTCCAAAATCTTTTTCATAATCCTTTAATATTGATTGTTAATGATTTTCGCATCCAAAAAAATGGAATCTGTTCTTATATGTTTATATTGTCGGTGACTGAAATCTCCTTTGTCCTCTCAAAGCAGTGATATCCAATAATCCACTTGTTAAGTTTGGCAGGAACCGAGGTGAGCCTATCACTGAAGTATGGTTTATATTGAGTCATTTAAGGCGCTGAGAGGGAACAGCGAGTCAACCTCGTACTGCGAGAGTCCGAGGATGCGCCTGATCTGCCCATTGGAGGACCGGTATTCGCTCCGCAGTTTCCTTGCCAGATCCAGTTTTTGAGATTGGGTTAAATTTCTCAGACTGTCGGTGTTATAGCTGGACTTCACAATCCTGACGACTAGTGAGAACAGTTCTGAGTCAGTCAGGAATTCGCCATCGTCCAGTTCCGTTGCCAACTTTTCGTAAGCCTCAATATTCTTGCTGACCATGTAGAAATATTGATGTGCGTTGCGGAACATTGCCATTCCCAACTTGATCGCACAATATTCCGTAGGTGCGATATGGCCGTTTATGATCCGAAATCCGACAGGAAGATGAGGATTTCTGCTTCGAAACATCTTTCGGAGTCCGATGTCGGGAACATCTGACAATCTTTTTGTGATCGGAACATCGTTGAAATAGTAGCGGCCTGTACCCCAAGGATAAGAGAATGGTGTATGTGACGGATTGACCACATAACCGTTACGGTTCACATAGACGATGGCCTCTCTCAAGGCTTTAAGGTCGTTTATCGGCTTCAGGCTCATTTGAAACTGATTGGAAAGTCTTCCTTGGACTTTCTTGGACAGATAACGCTTCAGCCTTTTGCGATACAGGGTGAAAAATTCATTGATGATGTTTTTATCTCCGCATAGTACTATGTGTAGGTGGTTGCTCATTATCTCAAAGGCGACGACCTTAAGTGCTGGAAATTCCGCTATGCATCTGGCCGTCAGATTCATAGCGAACCTGTAGTCATCGTCATCCGCGAACAATAGTGAAGTGAGATTCCCTGGTGTGTATAGGTGCCACCAGCAACCTCCGCTGAGGAATGTGGCCTCACACATTCGCTCGGATTCAAAGTAAGAAATTCGTTTCATAATTTATGGTTTATTCCGTGTGTGCCAATGCATTTTTCACGCACAGATGGTCAATCTTTTATGTCTCGTGCCTGAAATGCGGTTTGTCACGCACGACACTTGAATCGGAAGCTTTCAGTGAGTGATTCTATCAGTTTTCACGCACAAAAAACAAAAATGCGAGCCAGGTGCGATATAACCTAACTCGCTTTGCGGATTCTTTGCTCCGCGGCATTCAGCATTGAATATAAATTGTCACTTTTTCTGGAATATATCCGCTTGAGTACGGCTGGACATCCTTCGACTAAAAAACGTTCCTTCAGGCTGTTAACGCTCCTGCGGTCTTAATGTTCCTGAATGATGGCCGTGGTAATTGGCCGTTTCTTGGCTATCTGTTATTATCGGATGACCACTGAAATCCTGTAGTCCGTGACGTATTGATGTCGACATCTCCTTCGGTTTTGGGATCTCCCATTCCCTCAGAAGGTATAAAGTTTTTCATATATCATAAGGTCCAGTGTCTCATCTTGTGTCCGAAAATTCTGCGTTTGGCAAAAAGCATAACTTTGATTTGCTTACCTGTTGCAGACACCAAACCTACATCACAAACCTTAGATTTGTAGAGTGGTTGCTCTACACCAAGGAATGCAGTGCAAATGTAGGTAAATTATGTCGGATTTCATACCGTCTGTAAAAGATTATTTACAAATATGTTGCGACGCTAATTCTCGTGCGTGGAAAGGTCGTTTTTGCGCACGGACTGCCGGTTGGTTTTTCGTGAGTCAAAAGGCACAGTTCACGCACGGAGTGGTTTCTGGTGTCTCTTCGTGAGTGAGAAACCAGATTCCACGCACGGATCCCTACCGTCCCTTATCAACTGTTTCCGTCACGGATTCTCCGGTGCTCTAAAACGATAAATACCAATTATTCGCCACAATCCCTGAACGGGAACCGTACAGAATACCGAAAAATTGCGATTGCCGGACTTTCCGTGTCGCTGTACTTTTGCCGTGTCAAATTGAAAAGGTAAAAATGAGACAAAAGATTTTACTTCTGGTAATACTGATTGCGACTGGCTTCGCGGCTAACGCTCAGAGACTTACAATCGGTGGTTACGGTGAGGCGATGATGACCCGCAACTTCTATAGCGACGCTTGGCAGAGGTACAACCATCCGGAGCAATATAAAGACGATAAAAGTCACGGACGGTTCGACATTCCGCACTTCGTCATCAATCTTGGGTACGACTTCGGAAAAGGATGGACGCTCGGCACGGAGATCGAGTTCGAGCACGGAGGCACCGAAAGCGCGGTCGAGCTCGAGGCTGACGAGGCAGGTGAATATGAGAGCGAGATCGAGCGCGGAGGCGAGGTCGCTTTGGAGCAGTTCTGGCTCCAGAAGGCTTTCAGTGACGCGTTCAAGGTCAGGACAGGAATGATAATCATCCCGGTGGGACTGACGAATGGTCACCATCTTCCGACCGAGTTCTTCACGGCCTACAGGATGGAAGGGGAGAACACTGTCTTTCCTTGCACCTGGCACGAGCCGGGAATCGAGATTCTGGGTAACCTTGGCAAATGGTCCTATGAACTGATGTTCCTTCCGGGACTTGACTCGGACAGATTCAGTACCGAGAACTTCATTCAGGGCGGGGCCGGATCCCCTTACGAATTCAAGATCGCGAACTCCTATGCCGGGGCGTTCAGGATTGACAACCATTCTGTCAAAGGCTTGAGGATGGGCCTTAGCGGCTACTTCGGATCAAGCTTCAACAACTCCCTCACGAAGAACTCCAAGTACAAGGACTGCAAGGGCGAGGTGATGATCGGTTCGGCGGACTTCACCTACTCGGGACACAACCTGATTGCCAGAGGATGCTTTGATTATGCTCATCTGAATGATTCCCAACAGATAACGGCGTTCAACAAGAACAATATGTCTAACGCTTCGCCTTCCCCTCACAACGCTGTGGGATCCGATGCGATCGTCGGCAGCATAGAGGTGGGCTATGATATTCTTTCACTCTTCAAGAAGGAGAGCAAGTGCTACGCTTTCGCCCACTACGAGTACTACGATTCGATGTTCAAGGTGGCCGACGGCGTGCTGGACTACAAATGGTGCGGGAAGCATCGCATCGCTGCCGGCATCAACTGGTACCCGATCAAAGACATCGTCGTGAAGGCGGAATATTCAAAGCGCTTCTATGTCGCCCCGTTCAACAACGAACCTTCGATCACCTTTGGAATCGCTTTTAGTGGCTGGTTTTTGAGGTGATGATGCAAGTAATATAGGTAATAAATATTCAAAAAATACAACAACTATGAGACAAGGTTTTAAATTCGCGGCTGTGCTGATGGCTTCAGCTCTCGCCGTTGTGGCCTGCGACAAAAACTCCACAGACCCGACCTCCGCTAAGGAGGAAACGCTCCAGAAGGTCAACGAGACATTCGTGGACAACACTGTGATCCCGACGTACAAGAACCTCGCTGACAAGTCACTTGATCTTCAGGCGGCGATCGAGAAACTTCAGACGGCACCGACCGATGCCAATGTCAAGGCAGCCTGCGACCTCTGGAAATCCGCCCGCCAGTACTGGGAGTGGAGCGAGGCTTTCCTTTTCGGAGCCGCGTCCAAGTACAGCATCGACCCTCACATCGACACCTGGCCGCTTGACAAGGTCGCTCTTGAGAACCTTCTCGACAGCGAGAAGATGATGTCTGACATCGAGAACACTGTCGCCAACCTCAACAATGGACTTGTAGGATTCCACGGCATTGAATATATCTTGTTCCGTGACGGTAAGGAGCGTGCCGCCTCCGCCATCCCTGAGAAGGAACTTCTTTACGCAGCCGCTGTCGCCAAGGACCTGTCACTGAGCGCCGCGAGGCTTGAGGCCGCCTGGGCCGGACTCGACAACGTCAGCGATGCCAAGAAGGCTTTGATCGAGGAGGCCGAGATGGAGCCGGAGGATGATTTCGGCGAGCAGATGAAACTTTGCGGCCAGGCCGGAAGCGTCTGGAAGTCAGTCACTGCCGGAAGCGAGCAGATCATCGAGGGCTGCAAGGACATCGTGGACGAGGTCGGCACTCAGAAAATCGGAAAGCCGTACACCGGAGAGGATGTGAACTACATCGAGTCCCCTCATTCCTGGAATTCCATCGAGGACTTCTACGACAACATCGTCAGCGTTCGCAGCGCCTATTTCGGAGCTCTCGGTGCGACAACCGCTCAGACATATTCAGTGAGCGCCTACCTTGCAAGCGTTGATCAGGCCGCCAATGAGGGTGTCATCTCCGCGATCGAGAAATGCCTTGAGAAGATCGGTGCTATGCCTAAGCCGTTCGTGAAGAACTATAAGGATGCCAAGGTCAAGGAGGCCATCGACTCCTGCAATGACCTTAACGATGCCCTTGAGGTCGCACGCCAGGCTTTGATCAATGACTAAAGTGAATGTTCTTTGAGGAGGAAAGACTTTGTTCCATATTGGTGGAAACCTTTGAAACTGAACCTTTTCACCCTCGGGACTTTAAATGAATATCCAAGGATTGGCCGGTAAAGCCGGCTGATCCTTTAAACAATATAAAATTGAAAGATTATGAATAAATCACTGCTGATACTTTCAGCCACCCTTTTTGCCTTCACCGCCTGCAACGGCAATGGCGGAACGGACGAACCTGAGACTCCGACCGAGCTGAGTGATGAATGGTATGCCGGCGGAAAACTCGGAACGGCTTTCAATTCAAGCGCTTCAGCCTACGAGCAGCCGACTCCGGTGATTGAGAACTCCGGAATGATCCAAGCCTTCAAGAACGGAGAGATGTTCTTTGAAAGGGATTTCAACGAGAACAAGGACGGGGCTTTCAGCGGCCTCGGCCCGTTGATGGTCCGTCGCGGATGCCTCTACTGCCACCCGAACTACAGTCACGGCAAGCGTCAGACCGAGTACAAGGCTGACAAGAACGGCAACGGCTACCTTTTGGTAATCACCGACGACACAGACACTTACCTCAGTTCGGTCACCGGAATGCCGCAGACTCTTGCGGTGGCTCCTTTCAAGGCTCCTATCGATGAAAGCAACATCAAGATAAACTGGCTTGAATATACCGACGAATGGGGCAACCAGTTCCCTGACGGAGAGCCTTACAGTCTTATCTATCCGGAGGTCATCGTCCCTGAGGATGCGTTCTATGTGCCGCTTGAGGTGACGAAGAACGGCGAGACCACCACGGTGCCATATTCAAACGTGCGTTTCAGGGTTGAGTCCACGATCGGCGTTTATGGAGTCGGGCTTCTGGACGCGATTGATGACGATGATCTCAAGGCGCAGTACGCCAAGGAGGAGGCGGCTGGTGCCAAACTGAATCCGGCCATATTCGCAAATGGCGAGTGGACAAGCCTTTACGGCAAGACTACCCATCCTAAGCGTTTCACTTACGCGTTGAGCCGTGGCCCGTTGCAGGACGCCGCCGGAGCGAACGCCATCTGGAACATCACCAACGTGACCCGAAGCGACAGGCGTTACCACTATATGACGGCGACCTACGCCAAGGTGGCTTCGCAGGATCCGGATGTCCAGAAGGATTTCTACAAATATTTCCCTGACCAGAACAAGACGGGGAATGTTCAGGAGGATATTTATAATTATTTGATGGCCAAGGATCTCAAGCCGGAGATGACGGATGAGGAATATGCCGACTTTATGATCTGGCACAGAGGGTTGGCTGTTCCTGCGGCCAGGGATCTGGACAATCCTGAGGTCATCAAAGGCAAGGAACTTTTCACTAAGATCGGTTGCGCCACGTGCCACCGTCCAAGCTGGGTTACCGGAGAGGACAATGTCACGGATCCGAACGGTTTCTTCAGGGACAACGATCCGAGGCTTCCTCGTTATCCTCACCAGACTATCTGGCCGTACACCGATATGGTCCAGCATCGTCTCTTTATGAAGAACGACATCCGTACCGGTTGGTGCAGGACGACTCCACTTTGGGGACGTGGCCTGAGCGAGCTTGTCGCCGGAGGTGTTGACAGGCTTCACGACTGCCGCGCCAGGACTGTTGTGGAGGCGATTATGTGGCACGGAAGCGCCCAGAGCGACGCCCGCAAATCCGTTGAGAATTTCCGAGCCCTCTCCAAGACAGAACGTGATGCGGTAGTAAGATTTATCGATTCGATATAATGACAAGACTTTTTGCGGGGCGGCCGGCGGCCCTGGTGCTGCACCTTTCGCTGGCACTGATTCTGGCGGGAGCGCTTGTGACATCCTTTTCCGCGAGGAAGGGGATGCTTCACGTGCGTGAGGGGGAATCCGTGGAGACTTTCGAGACCAAGGACGGAAAGATTCTCGAACTGCCTTTCAGTGTGGAACTTGAGGGCTTCGAGGTGCTTTACCATTCCGGAACGGACGCCGCATCGGATTACAGTTCACGGCTGCGTTTCACAAGGAACGGCTCGGTTCTCCGCGAGGGCGAGGTGAGGATGAACCGCATCCTGTCCTGTAAAGGTTATCGTTTCTATCAGACTGACTATGACAGCGATGAGGCCGGTGTGACATTCACCGTGAGCCACGACCCGGTCGGCATCGCTGTCATTTACACCGGCTATGCTCTGTTGCTTCTCGGACTTCTGGCGTTTTTCTTCACTGACAAGAGGCTCAAGAAGTTCTTCGGGAACGCGTTGAGATATTCATCGGTCATAGCGATTCTTCTGTGCTTGGAGGCAACCGCTTCTGCGACAGGGAATTCCGTAGGTGGGCTGCCTCAAACGGAAAATGCTTCCGTCAAAGGGAATCAGGTAAAACGTGGCTCAGCCTCTCCGAAAGTCCTGCCGAAAAACATCGCCGCCGAATTCGGAAGACTCTACGTTCTGTACCACGGACGAATATGCCCGCTTCAGACTCTGGCTTCGGATTTCAGCGCAAAGCTTTACGGTACGTCTGGAGTTAAGGGACTGACTGACGAGCAAGTACTTACTGGCTGGATGTTCTACGGCACCAGCTGGAGGAATATTCCTATGCACAACCGGAAAAAGGCGGTTGACGCAATGGATAAGGAGGCGACTGTCAAGGCTTTATATTCAGGAGATCTGCTGAAAATCTACCCTTTGCGGGACAGCACCGGGCGGCTTGGATGGTACTCGCAGAGCGACCGGCTGCCGGAAGGAATCGCTGATGAGGAGTGGCTTTTCGTCCGCAAGTCGATGGACTATATCTTCGAGCTGGTGGTGAACCGTGAATATTCAAAATTAGAAGAGTCGATCGGGAAGCTGCGCCGCTTTCAGGAGAGCAAGATGGGGGAGAGCCTTCCGCCGGCGTACCGCATCAAGGCCGAGAGGGCGTACAACGCTCTGCCTCCGCTGTTTCCGATCGCAGGAACTTTCCTGATCATCGGTCTGGTGATGCTGGCGGCGGCGATGCGTAGGATGATCCGGGGAAATTTCTCCTCTACAAGGGTTGGTAAAAAATATGTTCCAGAAATATTCAAGATCGTTGGAGTAGCTGCGGCTTTCGTGTTTTTCCTCGTGTTGACCATCGTGCTTGGGCTCTTCTGGATCGCGAGCGGACATATTCCTTTCTCCAATGGTGCGGAGACGATGCTGACGATCGCTTGGACGGCAATGCTGGCTTCCGTGTTGAGTTTCAAGAGGTTTTCGATTATGCTCCCGTTCGGGATCATAGTCGCGTCGCTGGCCGCTCTGGTTTCCGCGATGGGCAACGCCAACCCGGCCGTCACCCAACTGATGCCTGTGCTGTCGTCCCCGCTGCTTAGCATCCACGTCTCTCTAATGATGCTTTCCTACACCGTTCTCGCCATCATTATGGTCAACGGAATTTGTGGGCTGGTTGCATCACTGCGCCATACTTCAGTCTCTGATTCAGCCTCCGCGAAGATGGCCCGGATGTCGGAAGCGTTGATGTACCCTGCCCTGTTCTTCTTAGGCTCAGGCATAATCGCAGGCTCCATCTGGGCCAACGTCTCCTGGGGCTGCTACTGGAACTGGGACCCGAAAGAAACCTGGGCCCTGATCACTTTCCTGATCGCCTCCCTCGGTGTTCACCGCACCCGTCTCCCGTTCCTGAGGAGTCACCGTGCCTACCACATCTACACCCTGATCCTCTCCGCCTCCGTTCTCTTCACCTATTTCGGCGTCAACTACCTCCTCGGCGGAATGCATAGCTACGCTTAACCCGCTTCCCGTCCCGTGCGCGGAGCCACCCTGTTGACGCACGAAGACCCCCTGTTTGCAAAGTCGTTGCGTGGAAATGCCGTCCTGACGCACGGACGTTAGTTGTTCTCGGGAATATTCGTAAATTTGTACGCAGGAGGAAATGCTTAGGGATGATCCTGAACCAGATGCCTCCGGCGTGATTGTATGACAGTATTTCAGATAATATCATTGGCCTTGATGGCCGGATTCTAAGGAGTCAAGCTGGCTAAACAGCTCAGTCAGAGGAGTCAAGGGATCCGGACCAATCAGATGGGGCGCGGGAATAAGGAACTGCGGACTTTGACTGTGGAGCGGTTGCTGGCTGCCTTTTCCGTCCTGATTGTCGTCGTGGAGGTGTGGAGCGTCGTCCGGGGATATTCATTCCTCCCGCGGTGGTGCGGTTGGATCGGACTGGCTTTGACGGCTCTCGGAGTGGTGTTCTTCACTACCGCCGTGCTTCAGATGCGGGACAGTTGGAGGGCCGGAATATCCCCGGACGAGAAGACCGGACTGGTCACTTCCGGCATCTACAGAATCAGCCGCAACCCGGCTTTCGTCGGTTTTGACCTGACCTACATCGGGCTGCTTCTCTGCTTCGCAAACTGGCTTCACCTGCTCGTCGTGCTCTGCGCGGTGACGATTTTCCACCTCCAGATCCTTCAGGAGGAGCGGTTCCTGCTTTCAAGGAAAGACATTGACTACAAGGACTATTACAACCGTGTCCACAGGTATTTATGAATATGCCGTAGTGGGAAACGTCAGAGTTTTGAATAAATATTGAGATATTCAGGAAACAAAATATTCAAGAGATAAAATGGAAATATTCAAGAGATATGTGATGCTGTGCGTCGGACTGCTGATTGTGGCGTTCGGGGTGGCTTTTTCTATTCTGGCGGATCTTGGAACTTCGCCGATCTCGTGCCCGCCTTATGTGGCCAGCATGCTTTGCCCGCTGACGGTGGGGGAGGCCACGATTGTGATGCACTGCATATTCATTCTGATTCAGATGGCGCTTTTGCGGAAGGACTATGAATGGGTGCAGCTGATGCAGCTGCCGGTCGCTTTCGTTTTTGGATACATGACGGATTTCGCTTGCTGGTGCATAGCGGACGTGCCTTGCCCTAACTACCTGATGCAGGTGGTGTGGTGCCTTGTGGGCATCGTGCTTGTGGGGGTCGGTGTGGCTTTTGAGGTCGTGGCCGGGGTGGTGACACTGGCCGGCGAAGGACTTGTTCTGGCGATCTGCAAGGCTTTCAAAACCCGTTTTGACATCACGAAAGTTGTTGTGGATGTGTCGCTTGTGGCTCTGGCGTGCGTCGCCTCGCTTCTCTGGCTTGACGGAAGAATCCACGGTGTGCGTGAGGGAACCCTCGCCGCTGCCCTGCTCGTGGGAGTCATCGCGCAGTGGTGCAACAAGCCGGTCGAGAAACTGGCGGGAAAGATTGGTGTGAACAATGCCGGAAAGTGATGCGAAGTTGATGAATATTAAGGCTTAAGCCTATGCGCCTCATCGGAGATTACATATCTTACATCAAGGACATCCGGAGATATTCGGCGAGAACTCAGGCGATATATTCAGATGCCCTGAAGGTCTTTGTGGAGGATTGCGGGGCGGCGACTGATGAGGAACTGCTGAAATCGCTCACGCCGCAGATCATCCGTTCGCACGAGGTGTATCTTCTTGAGAAAAGAGAGGATAGCCCGAGGACGGTCAGGCTGCATCTGTCGGTGCTGTCGGGCAATATGATGAACCAGGAGGGATGTCGCGAAAAAGGACATTTGCAGATAAACAAAATCGTGGTACAGAGTCTTGCTGAGCTTCATGCTCAGCTGTTGCAATCGCCTAAGTTTCCATTCTATTCTGCTGAATATTATAAGGTATTGCCATTCATCGTTGAACTCCGCAATCGTGGCGACAAGGATATCAACGAGATAGAAACCTGTCTTAACGCTCTCTACGGAGTGATGATGCTTCGCTTACAGCAAAAAGAAATAACACCAAGCACACAGAATGCTATAAAGGAGATTACGACTTTCATCGGCATGCTTTCCGACTATTATCACAAAGACAAAACAGAAGGTATAAACTTCGACGAGGATTAAACAACTCGGCAAAACAAACAATAAAAGATAC
>ERZ1032091.333-NODE-333-length-10892-cov-5.270555_pt1 | contig 10892 bp, 4 predicted proteins | sample MGYA00518165_ERZ1032091 | MGnify/ENA primary metagenome ERZ1032091 (study PRJEB33719, sample SAMN04261302) | wastewater metagenome | biome: rural village; feature: human; material: feces | host: Homo sapiens | place: El Salvador | collected 2013-01-07 ...
TCCTCGAAAATATTCTCTTAATCTGAGGCAACTTATTTTTTTCATGTTACTAAATACATCAAATCCTGACATTTTTGTCTTCAATCCCTTAATTGTGCGGATGTCTGTAAAGATAATCAGTTTTAAACTTGCAATCCATAGCAAGTCCATTCAAGCGGCGTCATTACTATGAGAAAGCCTGAAGTGCATGGCCACGAGTATCAATGAATAATAACAAGCCTCCCATCCGCTGGTTCTTGGGCGACAAAAAATGAGTGTGGGTGTTACTCAAAAGAGTAACCGGACACTCTCCGAGAACGAAAAGAGGCGAATATGCTTCCCGAGAGTGCGGAGCAGGTCTCCGTGCGGATGCCGAATGGCCTTTCGGAAGCGTAAAAGGGGAATAATGTCTCCCATGGGTGTGCCCAACAGCACCCTTGGGAGACGATAAGTGGGGTAAACGCTTCCCGAGAGTGCATCCTGCACTCTCGGGAAGCAAAAGAGGCCGAAAGTGTTACCGAACGGGAGACATGATCTCTTCACGGAAGCGATACCGTGAATGGCAAAGAAGCAAGAGAAAGTTTTTCGATTCTTATTAAGAAGCTGTTTTGAATTGTTTGAAATGTTCTTTGAGGTGAAAAATCTTCATTTTCTTCCCGCTTCTTCAGTCAGATAGCACCGCTATCTTCCTTGGAAGAAGCGGTCGAAACTGAAGTTTTTCACTCTCAACCCAGCGCCCGAACCGAGGGCAATCGAACTTGTTCGGATTGCCGAGGTGAGCAGCAGGGAAAGAGCTTGCTCTTAACCTTCAAACAAACAATTCAAAACAGCTTCTAAGATTAACCTGAATATAGTGCCCCCAAGGTTCCGCATATCATTCAATAATATGCCATAACACCGAGGTGCGTGAGGATATTCACACTTGGAAGAGCAATTCGCTGACTGTCAGGCTGATGATGTTTTAGGTGCACACGATTTCTCACACCTGGAAGTCCGGAACACCTGTAGAACGTTCTGTACCGAGGCCGCTGACTCACAGGTGTGCAAACATACTCGCACCTAAAACATCAACTCTTTAGATATCATTTAGATGCCGTTTTACGTGCGTATAGTTTCTCACACCTGGAAGAACAATCAGAAGTTTCTTTGATGACTTCCAGGTGAGAGTATGATTCTTTTTAGAAGGAATATCCCAAGCTGAGGTATGGGTAGAAAACGGACTTGGACAAGCCATATTTCCCGATTCCGTACGATGGACTTAAGCCGCAGCGGAACACCAGACCGTTCTCCGCGCGAAGACGGTAACCGACATTCGCGTAAAGGAAATTTCCCCACTGCGTCGTTCTCACTTCCTTCGGAGCAGTTCCCGTGGAACCATAAGGCAAGGTCACCGTCTTGCTTTCCGTAATCTTGTCAAAATACACCCCGTTGGACATTCCGGCTCCGATCTCGAAATGATGTTTTCCTCTACCTGCCAGGTAGTTGATCTCCACCGGCACGCCGACACCATGAATCTCGTACCAGTTCCCGATGCCGAAACCGTACCCGACACCGACCGCGAAACCCAAACCCGAATCCCCTTTGAACCTTGCGTCATAAGAGGCACCGACCACATTGGCGGCCCCGAACAAATCCAACCGCACATTCCGATCCTGAGCCATTACTACCGGAGACAGCGCAATGGCCAATAATAATGCTACAACCTTTTTCATAATAAAACGTATTATTTCCGACTGCAAAGTCGGGCAAAAGGATTGATATGGTAATGGAAAACAGTTTCACTTTTGGCAAATATAATTTCCTAATCCTTAATTTGTTACAAACAAATTGAGATTCACGTTCTCATTTCGCACAGTTTAATCAGCTTATTTTCAATACATTAATCAAATACTTGTAACATATCACGATTAGTAAAGCACAGACTGTCAAGCAATTACATTAATCACGGTATAAATTCCGAGAAAAGAGCTTTGTTTCCACCATCCAACCTTGCGATTTTTTCTTCTCAGCATCGCGAAAATAGCGCATGGCCATATCCTATTTGCGCTTAACGCAGAAGATCGGGAGGATGAATATCACGGCGAGTATGGAGAAGAGCATGCCGGAGATGGTGCCGACGGCGAAGTCGAACCAGAAAACCTCCTCGGGGCCGTCGGTGAGGAACGGGAGGAGGCCGAGGATGGTGGAGACTATGGTGAGGGTGATCGGGTTGATCTTGCGGGAGTAGGCTTTGACGTAGAGGCGGATGTTGGCCGCTTCGGCTGGTCGGTGAGTTTGTTTAGTCACATAGGTGGTTCCTTCGACAGGCTCAGGGACCGATGCACTGAGGAGGGACTGGTAGGTGGTGATGAGGTAGATGCCGGCGTTGACGACTATGCCGCTGAGCATCACGAAGGCGGCGAAACCGCCCTGATCGAAGGAGAAGTCCGATAGGCCGAAGGCAAGGAAGAGGCCGATGAAAGAGACCGGAACCATAAAGATCACGGCGAGCGGGTAACGGAACGACTCGAATGTCATCGCAAGCATCACGTACATCACCGCAAGAATCAAAAACAGCAGCCAGGCGTACTGCTGCTTGGCGGTGTCGAACCAGCCCCAGCCCGGAACCTCGGCCTTGAAACCGATCGGAAGGGCCTCATCGTTCATGTACTTGACCGCCTTCTGTGACAGGGAACGGCTGAGTTCCCAACTACCGATGAAGTCGTAGCATACAACAAGCTCGTAGGACTGGTTGCTCTTTCTGATTGTCAGACCTGTCCGCTGCTTGTCGATGCCCCCGACACTCGAAAGCGTCATTTTCTTCTGACCGACATCTATCGGAGAGTTAAGAACGTGCCAGAGATCGTATCTGTCCAGATCCGAGGAACGGAGGACAACATCGACGGCTCCACCATCATATTCAGAAGTTCCGATCTTCCGTTCGTACAGTAAGGATCCCAGAGCGTTGTAGTAGGCGTAAGGATTGATGTCGGCAAGCGTCATCCGCCCAAAATCATAATCCAGCACAAACTCAATCGAAGGGCGGCCGTTCCAACCTCCCGACCAGATCTCCGCGCCCTGGACACGGCGGTTTGTGGAGAGATAGGCCATCAGCTTCTCGGCATATCGGCTGAGTTCCTGATAGTTGTAGCCCTTCAGCGAGATGCGGTTGCTCTTGGAGGACGAGACGATGTTGTTGTTGAAATTATTGTCGTCTATTCCGGAGACCCTCCAGTTCGCCCCGCCGAAATTGATCGCCATCCTCGTGACCTCGGACTTCAGCACAGAAGGGAAACCTGAGTTCTCATACTCAGGCTTGAACTCCACCGAAATCTCGGCGTTGTCGTAGGAATATACCGACGTGGTGAATACGGAGATCTCATCGAACTTCGACAGATAATTCTCCATCGCCCTCACGACATCATTCAACTGGTTCACGGTACAGCCTTCAAGCATGCCGGCATTGATGATCAGACGTTTCTTTTCAGGCTCCCGGTAGAAATTGGAGCGGTTCAAGGATTTGTAAAACAGACCGAAGGAGGAACTGGCTATCTTGTCTATCAACTGACGGTTCCTGTCGTAAGGTTTCCAGGTGACAATCTTGTCCAGAAATCTGTCGAACCTGTCCGCCTTGTCCTTGTCATAATCAGACAGACGGGTAGGGAGCAGACAGAGCGGGATTCCAAACGCCACGATGAACAAAAGGACATACACCCAACGATGCCTCACCCCCCAGCCGATGTAGGAAGCGTAGAACCTGTTCCAACGCAGGATCCGGCGGAGCTTCCTTGGGGAACGCCCAGACTTGCCACCCGACATTCTTACAGGAATATATTCCATCAGCGACGGGATGAACAGGTAGGAAATGATCAGCGACAGTCCCAAGTTAATGACAATCACCCAGATGAAGTCCACGAGGTTGGCTTTTTCCTTTTCCGGAAGCAGAAGGACCATCATCAATGCGCCGACAGTCGTGGCCGCGGCCGAAAGGATGGACGGGAAAGCCTTCCGGTCTTTGAAATGGGCGTAGTGGTCGATCATCACGATCGAGGTGTCGATGATTATTCCGAGAGAGACCGTGATTCCGGCAAGGGTGTAGATGTGGATCTGAAGACCTGCCAAACTGTAGATCATCAAGGCGGTCAACACATTGACCGTCAAAGTGAAGACAATGATCAGCATATACCGCCACGACCTGTTGATCAGGAACACGAACATCAACAGAATCAAGATGCAGAGGGCGGTACGGACATAGATCTTGCCGAGCTCCTCGCTGACATATTCAGAGGAATCGTAGGCTATGCCGGCGGTGATTTCCGAAGGGAAGCCTTTCTGGAGTTCTGCCATCCGTTCCTTGACGGCGGAAGCGACAGTCAACAGGTTGGCCGAAGAAGCTATCTCCACCGTCAAAGTAATGGTGTTCAAACCGTTGACACGATAGTAACTTGACGGCACCGCTTCCTCATAGCGCCACTGGGCAACGTCCCCGATGTGAATCACACGGCCTTTGAAATTACCTACGGGAATCGATCCGAAATCCTTGTCCGAGGCTTCTTTAAGACGCACCGTCATCAATCCTTCAGAGGTTTCCGTCATTCCGAGGATTTCCTCACGGTAATATGAATTGAAGGCCGATGCGATCTCATCGGCGGTGACTCCTACGGACTGGATCTTGTCGGCGTCGAACGTGATCACCCACTGGAAAGGAACACCGCCGTCCACATTGACCTTGTCCACTCCCGGGATGGCGGCCAAATGGCTGAGGACGTGTTCCTTGACATATTTGGAAATCTCCCGGGAAGGGATCCCGCCCTTGACGAGATAGGATATCCGCGAGACCCGTCCGCCGCCAGACAAGGATATTCCCGGATAGGAGACCTCATCAGGAAGGCTTGGGTAAACGTTCCTGATCGCCGAGGCGACCTCGAAGCGCGCCGCGTCCATGTCCGAGCCTTTGCGGAACTTGACAGAAACGGAGCCTGAACCTTTACGTGAAACAGAGGAAATGTCTGTGACATCGCGTATCCCCGCCAAGACTCCTTCAATCTTGGATGTCGCCTCGCTTTCAATGATTTCCGCAGAGGCGTTGGGATAATAAAAAGATACATAGACAGTACGGCCTTCCGTCATCGGGGTGTATTGGATGTTCAGACGCGGCAACGCCGCCAGCCCGACAAGGGACAGCGCCACCATAATCAGAACGACCGAAAATGGAGAAAGTCTATTTTTTCTTTCTTCCATTGTAGATCGAATAATACAACGCCGGCACGACGAACAGGCTGACAAGGGTTCCGACAATCATTCCAGCGATGATCACCAGAGACATCGGGTACTGGAGGTCCGCGCCCATGCTACCCCTTGACAGGAATGGACAGACGGCCAAAATGGTTGTCAATGAAGTCATTATGATTGCTTTCACTCTAAGCGAGGACGCATCAATGACAGCACGCTCAAGACTTTCGCCGGCCTTGCGCATCCGGTTGATCGTGTCAATTTTCAGGATGGAATCGTTTATGACGATGCCGGTGATGACAATCAGGCCGATCATCGACATCAAGTTTATGCTGACCCCGAAAATCCATAGAACCAGCAAGGCGACAGAGACATCCACGACAATCTCCGAAAGGATGATCAGCGGCTGGACCAGAGACTCGAACTGGGAGGCCAGAATCAGATAGAGCAGGATTATGGCGACCAGCATTATGATGATCATCTCATCGATCATCTTGCTGTTGGAGAACCAGGAACCAGAATAGCCGACCTCGAAGTCACCATTCTTTCGCACGACGTCACTCACCGCGGCCATCACATGTTTCACGTCCTTCGACGGAACATCGAGAGCCAAAGGGTAGTAATTGTCCTCCGGGCCTGCGACCAAAGTTTTCAAATCCTCGGCAAAGGTTTGCCGCATAAGATTTGAAACCGGAATCCGGGATGTCTCCCCGTCAAGGCCTTTCTTTTCGATGAAAGTGCCATGCAGGATCTCCGAAAGTCCGGCGGCGTTGGAGCCTGTCACGACCGGAACAGTGCTGGTTCCCTGGACAATGTTGAACAGACGGTTCTCATTGAGCGAGTTCCTCAGAATCGACACAAGTTCCGAATAACCGACATCATAAAGCGCAAGCAAGTCAGGATCAGCGACAAACAGAGCGTCAGTCTTTACCGGAGGATCCGCCACGGCCACTCCAGGCAACGTTTCCCTGACCTCGGAGAGCATATTCCTCAACGGTTCGACCTCAACCTCCCTGTTCCTCACTGGGCGAAGGCGCGCCACGAGCGGAGCCTCGTTCCGGGCGAAAACCATGTCGAAGATATTCCCTGAAGCTTCGAATGAATATACCGCTTCCGGATATTCATTCTCCATCTCATCCTTCAATTCGCCCAGCACCTTTTTCAATGTGCCGGCATCTTTGCAATTGACGTAGATGGACGCTTCGGAAATTCCTTGGTCACCACTATGACTCAGAATGAATTGCTGAGAACCGACAAGAGCCGTCATCTGCTCCACGCTTCCGGTCAGTTTTTTCTCTAAATCCCTGATCCGCTCCGTGTTACGTTCAATGGAAATGTGTTCGTTCCAGTCAATCTTCATTATCGCGTCCGTCTGGGTCATCTCCGGCAGACGGGATTTCGGCATCTCCAGGAAACAGAACACCAGCCCGACGGTCGAGACGGCAAGAAGGCCCCAGGCGACCGGCCTGTGCCGGATGAACCATTCCATAAGTTTGTCGTCCCAGCGGCGGATCGGTTCGTCAAAGTTGATTTTCTCCAAAAGCGGACTCGGACGGAAACCATCCGAACCCTTGAACCACCAGTAATAATAGACCGGAATCACAAGGATGGTCACGATGTAGGAGGTCAGCAGCACGATGGCCACCGACATAGCCTGATCGTAGAACATCGCCCCGGCGATGCCGCTCATGAATATCAACGGAATGAACACCGCGCAGGTTGTCAGCACGGAGCTGAGCATCGCTCCCCTCACCTCTTTCGTGCCCTCAAGGACAGCGGAGCGCAGGTTCCCTTCACGTTGCCAGCGGCCGGTTATATTATCGACAAGGATGACCGTGTTGTCAGTCATCATTCCGACTCCGAGAAGCAGACCGGAGAGGGATATAATATTCAGGGTCAATCCGATGGCATAGAAGCAGAGCATCGAGAATATCAGCGCCACCGGCATCGTCAGGATCACCAGCACCGGAGAGCGGAAGTCCCTCATGAAGAGGAATATGATGACGCTCGCCAGAAGGAGGGCGACCACGATGTTCTGTAGCAGGTTGTTGATGGTATATTCAAGAAGCTGGGTCTGGTCTCTCGTGATCTCGAAGCTCAACTGAGGGTAGTCGTTCCGGAAACTGTCCATCAGACCGTTCATGGCCGACTTCAGGTCCGACATCTTCGCCTCGCTCTGCTTGATGACGGCAAGACACACGGCATCCTCTCCGTTCGAGCGGACGAGGCCGGTTCGTTTTGCCGGGTGGACGACGACCTTGGCGACGTCCTTTATCTGAAGAAGGCGGCCTTCCTTCTTGAACCAGAGGTTGGCGATGTCTTCACTGGAGGAAGCCCGGGAATCGAATTTGACATTGTAGCGGTACTCTCCGTCACGGATTGTGAGACTGCCAAGGCGGATGTTGGAACTCTTGACACAACTCTCGAACTCATTCATTGTCATCCCTGCCTGGAGTAGCTTGGACTCATCCGGAATTATGAGAATCTCGTCACTGACAAGGCCGCTGACATCGACCATGGCGACTTCGGAGAGTTGTTCGATGCGTTTGCTGATCACGTCACGTGCGAAGCGGCTCATCTGGGAGAAGGACTCGGTTACGGGGAACAAGTCCGATTGGGCCTCAGACTCGGTGCGCTTCGACGGGCTCAGCGACCGATTCTGCTGAGGCGGTCCCTGAGCTTGTGGTTCGACAGGCTCAGCGACCGAAGAAGTAATATTCACAAAAAACGCCGGAATGTCCGTGGCGCTGGCCTTCAAGACCTTAGGCCGGGCGATGTCGCCAAGGCTGGACATGGACCGGTCAATCTTCTCGTTGACCTCAATGAAAAGATAATCGATGTCCGAACCGTGGTTGAACGTAAGCCGGATCGTACCGCTGCCGTCCTTCGCCTCACTGACGATGTCCTCAAGCCCGTTGATCTGGATAAGCTGCTGGCGCAGAGGCTTCAGCACACTCTCGTCCATCTCTCTGGCCGAAAGTTCCGAGGATGTGGCCTGCACGGTTATGTACGGGATGTCCACATCCGGAACCAACGACACTGGCAGCAGACGTATGCTGACAATGCCCAGAACAACGATGACAAGGGTTATCATCGTCACGGTTATCGGTCTGTCTATCAGATGTTTCAGCATTGCCTACCTTTTTACCAGCACATCAGAGTTGTCCGCCAGATTGAGATTGCCGGAGACAATCACCTGGTCGCCTTCGTTCAGTTCGGCGTTCCTGTCCTTGTTGGCCTCGACCACGTAGGACTCACCATTGGAATAAAGTATCGTGACATAAGTCCAATGTGCCTTGCCGTCATCCGTGCAGGTGAACAGCACGTCCAGATTGTCCCTGATCACCACCGCGCTGCGAGGCACGACAAGCTGCCCCGGAATCATCCTCTCCACGATCACACGGACATTCATTCCATCGATCAGCGAGCCGTCGTTCCGGACCTGCGCCGTGACGGAGATCTGCCCCTTCTCATCCACGAGAGGATTGATGGCGGTGACTTTCCCTGAATATTCCTTGGTCTCGTCAGCAAACGGACGGATCCTCACCGGCAGACCGACGGAGAGGAATGAATATTCCGACTCCATCACCGAGAAATCCACCTCCAGCACACTGTCGTCCACAATCGTGCAGAAAGTACCGGACGGACTCTGGTCGAACGGCTTCTGCTTGATGTCAGCGACACGCCCGGAGAACGGGGCATGGAGAACCGTTCCGGCGATCTCGTAAGACGAGCGCGCGAAATCGTTCTTGGCGGCGGAATAGCCGGATTTCATCTTCGCCATGGCCAAAAGGTCGGCGGGGACCGAGGTGGTGTCCCCGGCGGAATATCCCTGTCCCACAAGATAGTCATACAAATCCAGCTCGGCCTTCTGGAGCGAAAGCCGGGAGGATTCCTGCGACAGTTTCAAGTCGGGACGGTCAACGGTGGCGATGACGGCACCTGAGGAGACATATTCACCATTCCGGACGTTTATCGCCGCGATTTTTCCGGTTGTCCTGAATTGCAGCGCGCTTTTACGACTGGCGACAAGTTTTCCGTTGGACAAGAGTTGACGGGCGAAATCCTTCCTTTCCAATTTCACGACAGTGACTTCGTTTATCTGAGGGGTGTAGGTCAGTTTCCCGTCCTTCACGTCCTCCGTCTTTTTGTTTCCTCCGCAGGCAACGGCCATCATGACGAGGCCGAAGGCAAAAAGGGACGCAAGTATATTCTTTCTCATATTCATTGATTCTGAATCATTCAACCATTTCCTTGACGTTGACGTCGATGTCTTTTCCCGTGATGAAATCGTAGAGGGCGTACTTCCGGAGGGTGTAGTAGTAGGTCCAGAAGTTGGAGTAGTCGGTGATGTATTTGGCCATCGCTGACTCGTTGTCGTTCTGGGCGTTGGTGAGGTCGGTCACCGTGGCCGAGCCGCGCCTGAACTTGTCCATCATCAGTTCGTACCTTTCGGAGGCTATCTCCATCGCCTTGCGGGAGGCCAGACACTGCTGCCGCTGGTTATTGAACTGGCCGACTGCTGTGAATATCTTCCGGCGGTAGTCGTTCTCGCTCTGGAGGTTCTGCGCCTTGACGACCTCCTCGGCGGCCTTGGCCTTCTGCACCTTTCCCTTGCCAAGCCCCCAGTCGAAGATCGGCACGCTGAAAGTCAAACCCACAACCTCCTGGTTCAGAAGATCCTTATAGACATCCGGCAGGCCATTGCCGGTCTGGGACAGGCCGAAGCGGGCGTTAAGGCTCATCGAGATGCCCCTGTCCGCCTTGGCCTTCGCCACATTCGAGGCGGCGTTCAACTCACTTATCTGATTGTCAAGGCTGAACGTCGAGTTCCTCATCGCCTTCTCCATCACCAGATCGTAATCCATCAGAATGTCCGGCAGGGCATCGTCCACCACCGGTTCCACCTCCACGGACTCATCATAGCCCAGAATCGAGTTAAGGTACATCTGCGCCTGACGCACGTTGACGACGCTCTCGCCGATCGCGATGCTGTCGTTCAGAGCGCGGAGTTCCAATTGGAGATATTCAGCCCTCGTGACGCTTCCGAGTCTCATCCTTTCCGCCGCCACGGAGCGCATCTTCCCGGTGTTCTCGTAGTTCGCCTTCACAACCTCCTGGTTCTTCAGGGCCTGGACGAGCGAGAAATATGCCGACACGGCATTTATCGTGACCTGCTCCATCGACTCGACGTAGCGGCGGCGGCCACGTTCATATTCCTTAGGCTCAATGAGTTTGTCCCATTTGAACTGGTTGTAGGAGAAAAGCGGCTGGACGTAGCGGACCGTGACAGGCTGGGAGTACCAGGTCAGTTTCTTGTTGAGTCCGAACTGGTCGATGCGGGAAAGGTCGGAATAGACATAAAGCCTTCCGCCGGTGAAGGTTATGTTCTGGGCGACCTGAAGCCCGAGGCTGTTCTGGAGGTTGTAGGTGCTGGCGTAGCGGAAGGAGCCATCCTCGTAGCTTTGCAGCAAGGTGAGCGACCGGTCGAAGTTCATCAGGTTGCCGTACAACACAAGCGACGGCAGTCGGCTCGCCTGATAGGAGCGGTACGCCCAATAGGTCGAAACAAAGGCGTGCTTCGCCTCCAGCGCCGCCACCGACTGGCTCCGCGCCGTCCCGATCGCCTCCGGAAGCGACATCCGCCGCTGCGCCCAAAGAGGCGTTGCCCCAAGAAGGAGAATGAATATGCCGACCGCAGC
>ERZ1032091.334-NODE-334-length-10881-cov-5.233881_pt1 | contig 10881 bp, 8 predicted proteins | sample MGYA00518165_ERZ1032091 | MGnify/ENA primary metagenome ERZ1032091 (study PRJEB33719, sample SAMN04261302) | wastewater metagenome | biome: rural village; feature: human; material: feces | host: Homo sapiens | place: El Salvador | collected 2013-01-07 ...
GTAATTCATGGTAGAGAACATATCAAGTGGAAACATGACATTCTCAAGTACATTCAAAGAGTCGAACAGGGCTGCGCTTTGGAAAATCATTCCCATCTCGCGGCGCATCAGAACTTTTTCTTTTTTCGACATCCGGGTGAAGTCACGGTCATCGTAGAGAACTTCGCCACTTGTAGGCTGAAGTAATCCTACGAGATTCTTCATGAGTACGGTCTTTCCGGAACCGCTCTGTCCGATTATCAAATTAGTCTTTCCTGTTTCAAAGGTGACGTTTATATTGTCTAATACAACCTTGTCGCCAAACGACTTGGTGAGATTTCTAACTTCTATCATAGTTTACGAGAGAATTTGAGTAAGGAAAACATCTGAAAACAGAATCAAAACACTAGAACTGACAACAGCATCGGTTGATGATTTTCCAACCTCCACAGATCCACCTTCAACGGTATAACCGAAATAAGAAGATACGCTGGAAATGATGAATGCAAAGAAAAGACTCTTGATAATGCTCATCCATACAAACCATTGGTTAAATGAATGTTGCAAGCCAAGTGTCAGGTCGTCTGGTGGTAGGATATGCCCAATATACGCCGTTCCATAGGCGCCGATGATACCCATGCCAGAACTGAAGATAACCAGGAATGGCATGATGGTAACCAAACCGAGAATTTTAGGCAGAATGAGGTAACATGCAGAGTTCACTCCCATGATATCAAGGGCATCAATCTGTTGGGTGACACGCATCGTTCCCAACTCCGAAGCGATATTAGAGCCCACTTTGCCTGCGAGAATCAGACACATTATACTTGATGAGAACTCCAGAAGCATGATTTCTCGGGTGGTGTAGCCGGAAACCCATCGTGGCATCCAAGGGCTCTGGATGTTCAATTTCATCTGGATGCAGATAACGGCTCCAATGAAGAAGGATATCAGTAAGACGATACCTATAGAGTCAACACCCAATTGCGACATCTCCTTGATGTATTGTTTCAAGAACATGCGCATGCGCTCAGGACGGGAAAAAGAACGTCCCATCAATATGAGATATTTACCGAAGGTGGTAAGCCATTTTTCTATTAACATGCTATTATAAAACTGAATTTTGCTGCAAAATTAACCAAAATCCTCTAAAAAACTGCAATATTATGAATAGTTTTTGATTTTATAAGCGATATTTCCTTTATTTTTAGTATTTTTGCAGCCAAATTAGCTAATTATGGACGAAATTAACAATAACGAACAGCAAAATCAGAATTCTCTGGTTTTGCGAACAGAGGGATTGGTGAAGCGCTATGGTAAACGAACGGTTGCCAATGGAGTTTCTATCAATGTGAAGCAAGGAGAAATTGTGGGATTACTGGGACCTAATGGTGCTGGTAAGACAACTTCTTTCTATATGACAACTGGACTTGTTGTGCCTAATGAGGGACATGTCTTTCTGGGAAATCAGGAAATTACTGATTTCCCTGTATACAAACGTGCCCGTGCGGGAATCGGATACCTGCCTCAGGAGGCCAGTGTTTTCCGCAAGATGAGTGTGGAGGACAATATACTTTCAGTCTTGGAAATGACAGGAAAACCACGTAGTTATCAGTTGCGGAAATTAGAGAGTCTTATTAGCGAGTTTCGTCTCAATAAGGTTCGTAAGAATAAGGGTGACCAGCTTTCCGGAGGTGAGCGCCGCCGTACAGAGATTGCTCGTTGCCTGGCTATTGACCCAAAGTTTATCATGCTCGATGAGCCATTTGCTGGTGTTGACCCTATTGCGGTAGAAGATATTCAGCATATTGTATGGCAGTTGAAGTATCGCAATATCGGTATTTTGATTACCGACCATAATGTACAGGAGACTCTGACCATTACAGACAGAGCCTATCTGCTGTTCGAAGGAAAGATTCTTTTCCAGGGCAAACCGGAGGAATTGGCAGAGAATAAGATTGTGCGCGAAAAGTATCTGAGTAACAGTTTTGTGCTCAGAAAGAAGGACTTTCAGCTCATAGATGAGCAAAAAAGAGCCAAAGAAGCAGCGACTGATGGTTAAAAAATCATTTTTTTCTCTTATATATTAGGTATATCCATTAAAAATGTGTAATTTTGCAAGCCAATTGCGGTTATACACGAAAACTGTAGAATTAAAGAAAATATTAACAATAATAAAATAACAAATATCAAGATGAAAATTTCATTTGAAAATCCTGACAAGATTAATGGTCTTTTGACCCTCGTTGTCGAAGAGGAAGATTACAAGAATGATGTCGAGAAGACATTGAAAGATTATCGTAAGAAGGCTAATGTTCCAGGTTTCCGTCCTGGTCAGGCTCCTATGGGTATGATTAAGCGTCAGTTCGGTCCATCTGTAAAAATGGAAGCTATCAACAAGCTCGTTGGTCAGCAGATTTACAAGTATGTACAGGACAACAATATCCAGATGCTCGGTGAGCCTCTCCCATCAGAGAAGCAGGAGCCAGCTGACTTGGAGAATGGTACTTCTTTCACATTTATGTTTGATATCGCTGTTGCTCCAGAGTTCAAGGTAACTCTCAATGGTCGCGACAAGGTTGATTATTATAACATCACAGTTGATGATAAGATTCTCGATCAGCAGATTGATATGTACGCTCAGCGTGCAGGTAGCTATGAGAAGGCTGAGAAGTACGAGGAGAATGACCTTTTGAAGGGTGACTTGCGTGAGCTTGATGAAAATGGCAATACCAAGGAAGGTGGTATCACTGTAGAGGGTGCTATCCTGATGCCTAGCTACATCAAGGTTGACGAGCAGAAGAATCTCTTCAACGATGCTAAGCTCGGTGATGTAATCACATTCAACCCAAAGAAGGCTTATCCAGAGAACGATACTGAGGTTTCTTCACTCCTGAAGATTGAGCGTGAAGCTGTTAAGGACTTGGAGTCAGAGTTCAGCTTCCAGATTACAGAAATCCAGCGTTTCAAGAAGCATGAAATCAACGAAGAGCTCTTTAAGCAGGTTCTCGGTGAGGATACTGACGTGAAGGACGAGGCTGCTTTCCGTGCTAAGATTGCAGAGGGCTTGAAGGCACAGCTCGTTAACGACTCAGATTATAAGTTCATTCTCGACGTTCGCGAGCATTGCGAGAAGAAGGTAGGTGAATTGCAGTTCCCAGATGCACTCTTGAAACGTATCATGTTGGCTAACAACAAGGATAAGGGCGAGGAGTTCGTAGAGAAGAACTATGCTGAGAGCATCAAGGAGTTGACATGGCATCTTATCAAGGAGCAGCTTATCAAGGCTCAGAATATCAAGGTTGATGACAATGACCTGATGGAGACAGCTAAGGAGGCAGCTCGTGCTCAGTTCGCTCAGTATGGTATGAACAACATTCCTGAGGAGTACATTGAGAACTATGCTAAGGAAATCCTCAAGAAGGGTGACGCTACAGATGCACTTGTAGATCGCTCTATCGACCGTAAGTTGGCTGCAGCTCTGAAAACAGCTGTAAAACTCAACGAAAAGGAGATTTCTGTAGAAGATTTCAACAAGATGATGCAGGAATAACATTTTTTTGAAAAAAAACTTCAAATAAATACGAGGTTATCGACTTTTTTTATTATCTTTGTTCCACCGAACGAGAAATAAGGGTCGATAACCTCTTTTTTCGTATGGTTTAAGACGTAAAATACTATATAGATATGAACGATTTTAGAAAATATGCAACCAAGCATCTTGGTATGAATGGTATGGTGCTTGATGATGTTATTAAGGCACAGGCTCAGTATATGAACCCTTACATCTTGGAGGAGCGTCAGCTGAACGTTACTCAGATGGATGTATTCTCTCGCTTAATGATGGACCGTATCATCTTCCTGGGTACACAGATTGATGACTACACAGCAAATACATTGCAGGCGCAATTGCTGTATCTTGATTCAGTAGATAGTGGCAAGGATATTTCTATTTATTTGAATAGTCCTGGTGGTAGCGTTACTGCCGGTTTGGGTATTTATGATACCATGCAGTTTATCTCTAGCGATGTAGCTACTATCTGTACAGGTATGGCTGCTTCTATGGCTGCCGTGCTGCTTGTTTCTGGTCAGGAGGGTAAGCGTTCTGCTTTGCCTCATAGCCGTGTCATGATTCACCAGCCATTAGGAGGCGTGCAGGGTCAGGCTTCTGATATTGAGATTGAGGCTCGCGAAATCTTGAAGATGAAGAAGGAATTGTATACTATCATTTCTGACCATTCTCATACTCCTTATGATAAGGTTTATGCTGATAGCGACCGTAACTATTGGATGACAGCTGAAGAAGCCAAGGAATATGGAATGATAGATAATGTGTTGGTTCGTAAATAACGAATTGTTTTAAGTAAATATGCGTATATATAATAAGGTGCGCAAGAAGAGATAATAATTATAATATGCCAAAGAAAGTATGTAGCTTCTGTGGAAGATCAGAAAATGAAGTCAGATTACTCATCACGGGTATCAATGGCTTCATTTGCGAAGATTGTGCTAAGCAGGCTTATGAAATTATACAGTCTACAGGGGTCTTAGCTCCTAAAGCTGGGGAGGGTAAGTTTGTTCTCAAAGAGGTGCCAAAGCCTGTAGAGATCAAAAAATACCTGGATGAATATATCATCGGTCAGGATCAGGCTAAGCGCAATTTGGCTGTCGCTGTATATAACCACTACAAGCGTTTGCAGCAGCCAAAGGATGAAGATGGTGTAGAAATCGAAAAGAGTAATATCATCATGGTTGGTAGTACCGGTACAGGTAAAACCTTGTTGGCGCGTACAATAGCTAAGATGTTGGATGTTCCTTTCACCATTGTTGATGCCACTGTATTTACTGAAGCAGGTTATGTGGGTGAAGACGTTGAAAGCATCTTGTCGCGTCTGTTGCAGGTTGCTGATTATGATGTGGCTGCAGCAGAAAGGGGAATTGTGTTCATTGATGAGATTGATAAGATAGCCCGCAAGAGCGATAATCCTTCTATCACGCGTGATGTGAGTGGCGAAGGTGTACAGCAGGGATTGTTGAAACTCTTGGAAGGTACCATGGTTAATGTTCCGCCTAAGGGTGGACGCAAGCATCCTGATCAGGATTATATCCATGTAGATACCAAGAATATCCTGTTTATCTGTGGTGGTGCTTTTGATGGTATTGAGCGTAAAATAGCTCAGCGTATGAATACGCACGTCGTAGGCTATAATTCGGTTCAGAATGTAGCTAAGATAGATAAGAAGGATTTGATGCAGTATATCCTTCCACAGGATTTGAAGTCTTTTGGCTTGATACCTGAAATTATCGGCCGTTTGCCTGTGCTTACTTATCTCAATCCGTTGGATAGGGAGGCTTTGCGCAAAATTTTGGTTGAACCTAAGAATTCAATTGTCAAGCAGTATCAGAAATTGTTTGAGATGGATGGCATCAAGTTGAAGTTTGATGAGGAAGCACTCGATTATATCGTAGATAAGGCGGTAGAGTATAAATTGGGTGCTCGCGGACTTCGTTCAATTGTTGAAGCTGTGATGATGGATGCTATGTTTGAGATTCCATCAGAGAAGGTTAAATCATTCACTGTTACGCTGGAGTATGCCAAGCAGCAGTTGGATAAATCTCATCTCGGACAGTTGGAAACAGCATAAATCAGTTGGGCTTTTCGCCCAATTGAATGCTATTTAATCGTATATATAGACATATATAATATAATAATAGGTGGATATGACAGAACAGGTTAATCTTACAGGACAGTTGAAGCATTATTTCGGCTTCGATTCGTTTAAGGGTGATCAAGAGGCAATCATCAGAAATTTGATGAGTGGCAATGATACTTTTGTATTGATGCCTACAGGTGGCGGTAAGAGTTTGTGTTACCAGTTGCCTTCGCTCATTATGGAGGGCACAGCTATTGTGATTTCTCCTCTGATTGCTTTGATGAAGAACCAGGTAGATGTTATTAATGGTTTGAGTGAAAGTGATGGCGTGGCTCATTATCTCAATTCATCGTTGAATAAGTCGGCTATTGAGAAGGTGAAGAATGATATTCTCAATGGTACGACCAAACTCCTGTATGTTGCACCTGAATCTTTGACGAAAGAAGATAATGTTGAGTTCCTTAAAACAGTAAAGATTTCGTTCTATGCCATTGATGAGGCTCACTGTATCTCTGAGTGGGGACACGATTTCAGACCAGAGTATCGTCGTATTCGCCCTATTATTAACGAAATAGGTGTTGCACCTGTGATAGCGCTTACAGCTACTGCAACAGATAAGGTACGTACTGATATCAAGAAAAACTTAGGCATCATGGATGCCAAAGAATTCAAGAGTTCTTTTAACCGCCCTAACTTGTATTATGAGGTGCGCCCGAAGAACAAGGATATCGATCGTCAGATCATCATGTTTATTCGTCAACACAAAGGAAAGAGTGGTATTATCTATTGTCTCTCCCGTAAGAAAGTAGAGGAATTGGCAGAGGTATTGAAAGCCAATGAAATCAAAGCGGCTCCTTATCATGCCGGTCTTGATTCGGCTACCCGTTCTCAAACCCAGGATGATTTTCTGATGGAGCGTATTGATGTCATTGTTGCTACTATCGCCTTCGGAATGGGTATCGATAAACCTGATGTCCGTTTTGTTATTCATTATGATATACCCAAGAGCTTGGAAGGTTATTATCAGGAAACGGGTAGAGCTGGCCGTGATGGCGGTGAGGGCATCTGTATCGCCTTCTATGCCCGTAAAGACCTCAGAAAACTGGAGAAGTTTATGGAGAATAAACCTGTAGCAGAACAGGATATCGGCAGACAGTTGTTGCAGGAAACGGCTGCCTATGCAGAATCGTCTGTCTGTCGCAGAAAAATGTTGCTTCATTATTTTGGTGAGGAATATCATGAAGAAAACTGCCATAACTGCGACAACTGCCTGCATCCTACAGAAAAATTCGAGGCTAAGGATGCGCTGCTCGTTGTTTTGGAGTCTGTTGCTGCGGTGAAGGAGAATTTCCGTCAGGAATATATCATCGATTTTGTAAAGGGACGTGCTACTGATGATATCGTTTCTCACAAGCATGATGAACTGGAGGAGTTTGGAGCAGGAGAAGATATGGATGCTAAAGTTTGGAATCCTGTTATCCGTCAGGCGTTGATAGCCGGTTATCTCAAGAAAGATGTAGAGAACTATGGCCTTTTGAAGTTGACAGCTGCGGGTAAGCGTTTCATTAAGAATCCTGAATCATTCATGATCGTTGCCGATAAGGAATTCTCTGATGATTTTGATGGAGCGCCTCTGAGCGAGCATAATACAGGTGCTTTGGATCAGACACTTTTCTCCATGTTGAAAGACTTGCGTAAGACAGTAGCAAAGAAGCATAAATTGCCGCCTTATGTTATTTTCCAGGATATTTCTCTGGAACAGATGGCAACGATGTATCCTGTAGATATGCAGGAATTGCAGAACATACAGGGAGTTGGAGCCGGTAAGGCAAAGAGGTATGGTAAGGAGTTCTGTAAATTGATCAATCAGTATTGTGAAGAGAATCTGATAGAGCGTCCTGAGGAATTACGTGTCAGGACAGTTGCCAAGAAATCAGTCTTGAAGGTAAGCATCATTCAGAGCATAGACCGCCAGATAGATCTTGATGATTTGGCAGAAGCAAAAGGTTTGGATTTCTCAGAATTGCTTGACGAAATAGAGGCAATCGTTTACAGCGGTACCAAACTGAATATCGATTATTTCATAGAGGAAGTTGTGGATGATGACCATGTAGATGACATCTACGATTACTTCATGGAGAGCGATACTGATGATTTGAATGCGGCTCAAGATGAATTGGGTGAAGACTACAATGAAGACGAAATTCGACTCGTCAGAATCAAGTTTTTGTCCGAACAAGCCAACTAATCACGTTAAATAGCATTAATAAGGTAAGATTTTCGTGAAAAGCGAACTCTATCTGAGAAATTATTGCTAAATTTGCACGCAATAAATTTTTAAAGGTTACAATATGTCATCATTTGTTGCAGATAAAATTGTAATGGACGGTCTCACTTACGACGACGTCCTTCTTATCCCTGCGTATTCAGAGGTACTACCAAAACAGGTAGAGTTGAAAACCAAGTTCTCTCGTAACATCGAGTTGAACGTTCCATTCGTTACAGCAGCGATGGACACCGTTACCGAGGCTTCAATGGCGATAGCTATCGCTCGTGAAGGTGGTATCGGTGTAATTCACAAGAACATGACCATTGAGGAGCAAGCTCGTCAGGTTGCTATTGTGAAGCGTGCTGAGAATGGTATGATTTATGACCCTGTCACCATCCGTCGTGGCAGTACAGTGAAGGATGCTCTTGATATGATGCATGATTATCATATCGGTGGTATTCCTGTGGTAGATGATGAAAATCATCTTGTAGGTATTGTTACCAACCGTGATCTTCGTTTTGAGCGCCACATGGACAAGAAGATTGATGAGGTAATGACTAGCGAGAATTTGGTTACCACTCACATCCAGACCGACTTGGTTGCTGCTGCTGCCATCCTGCAGGAGAATAAGATTGAGAAACTCCCTGTAGTTGACAACGAGAATCACCTGGTAGGTTTGATTACTTACAAGGACATCACAAAGGCTAAGGACAAACCTATGGCTTGCAAGGATGCCAAGGGACGTCTTCGTGTGGCTGCCGGTGTGGGTGTTACTGTAGATACATTGGATCGTGCCAAGGCTTTGGTTGAGGCTGGTGCTGATGCTATCGTTATCGATACTGCTCATGGTCACTCTAAGGGTGTAGTTGAGAAGCTCAAGCAAGTTAAGGCTGCCTTCCCACAGGTAGATGTTGTGGTAGGTAATGTGGCTACTGGTGAGGCTGCCAAGTATTTGGTAGAGAATGGTGCTGATGGTGTTAAGGTAGGTATCGGCCCTGGTTCTATCTGTACTACTCGTGTGGTTGCCGGTGTTGGCGTTCCACAGTTGAGTGCTGTTTATGATGTATATTCTGCTCTTAAGGGTACTGGTGTGCCTTTGATAGCTGATGGCGGTCTTCGTTACTCAGGTGATGTTGTGAAGGCTTTGGCTGCCGGTGGTAGCTGCGTCATGATCGGTTCTTTGGTTGCTGGTACTGAGGAGAGTCCTGGTGATACCATTATCTTCAATGGCCGTAAGTTTAAGAGCTATCGTGGTATGGGTTCTTTGGAGGCTATGGAACAGAAGAATGGTTCTAAGGACCGTTACTTCCAGGGTGATACCAAGGATGCCAAGAAATTGGTTCCAGAGGGTATCGCTGGTCGTGTGCCTTACAAGGGAACTGTCCAGGAGGTCATTTACCAGCTGATTGGTGGTTTGCGTTCTGGTATGGGATATTGCGGTGCTGCTACCATCGAGAACTTGCACAATGCCAAGTTCGCTCGTATCACAAATGCAGGTGTGTTGGAGAGTCATCCACATGATATCACTATCACTAGTGAGGCTCCTAACTATAGCCGTCCTGAATAATATAATTAGGAAATATGAAGTTTTATGCACTTATAGCGGCAATGCTCCTTTCGGGGAGCATTGCTTTTGCTCATACCGACCCAATTGTTATGATTATTGATGGTCAATCTGTCAAGAAGTCGGAATTTGGGTACTTTTATCATAAAAATCATTTGGGAAATACGGTTGATTCTAAAAGTTTCAAGGTGTTTACCGATGGCTTTGTTGATTATAAGCTGAAAGTGCAAGCTGCTAAGGATGCTCATCTCGATACTTTGCCTAATATCAGGCGTGTGTTGAAACGATATGATGATGTCGAGTCATGCGAGTTGATGCCCGATAAAGGCAGTGTTCATGTTGCACATATCCTCTTGAGATTGGGACAGAAAGCATCTTACCAGGAACAGGAGGTGGTGGAAAGAAAAATCGATTCTATTTATCAGGCTCTTTGTAAAGGTGCAGATTTTGCAGACCTGGCAAAAAAGTGTTCTGATGATAAAGGGTCTGCGGTCAATGGGGGGACTTTGGCATGGTTTACAAAAGGTCAGACTGTGCAGGCTTTTGAAAAAGTAGCTTTCTCTCTGCGAAAGGGTGAGATTAGTAGACCGTTTATGTCTGAGTTTGGTTATCATATCGTCAAGTTGCTGGATAAACATGATGATGGTAATCAGAAAAAATATGTTGCTGATGCTAAGGTAGAAAATTGGCGGGGAACCTACCAGCAGCAGGAGAAAGTAGAAAACCTTTTGCTGAATGAAATCTGCCAGCGTAATATTTGGGATAAGGCTGCTGCTGATAAAAAAGGTCTGGCTGCCTTCTATGCCAAGAATAAGAAAAAATACAAATGGGAAATGAAGCGCCTGAAGAAGATGAAGGTTAATCTGCCCCGGAATGGCGAATACCCGGATGTGGTACTTGCTGACTATCAAGACTCGTTAGAGAAACAATGGGTCGCACAATTGAAGAAGAAATATAAGGTAGTGGTTTTCCATAGCATGTTGACCACTCTCAATATACATTAATATATTATAGAAACAATACATGAATACTGGATATAAAATGACAATGGCATTTATAACCCTGCTGATGATAGTAGGAATAAGTGCTAGTGCAACAAGAGCAAGCCGTAGTGCTTTGGCTCATGAGGCTGATTCTGCAAATATCAAGCAACAAGCTGCTGCCGATTCTCAGAAAATCAATGAGGGTAGTGTGGTTGATGAGGTCATTTGGGTTGTTGGCGATGAGGCTATCCTGAAGTCAGACGTCGAGGTAACCCGTTTGCAGGCTGAGGCTGAAGGTATTAAATATACTGGTGACCCAGACTGTTCTATTCCTGAGCAGATTGCCGTTCAGAAACTGTTTCTCCATCAGGCAGCGATCGATAGTAGCGAAGTATCTGAGTCAGAAGTCATGAATGGTATCGACGAACAGAT
>ERZ1032091.344-NODE-344-length-10568-cov-8.330828_pt1 | contig 10568 bp, 7 predicted proteins | sample MGYA00518165_ERZ1032091 | MGnify/ENA primary metagenome ERZ1032091 (study PRJEB33719, sample SAMN04261302) | wastewater metagenome | biome: rural village; feature: human; material: feces | host: Homo sapiens | place: El Salvador | collected 2013-01-07 ...
ACACAACCCGCTACGGGGGAGACTTACCCGAAATCTGATTTATTCAACAAAGCCCATCGAAAATACTGACGTTGGCATAAAGGCCGGCAACGCGCCAGATATGCCGCCATTTGCCTTCCCGCTGTAATTGTTGCGAATAGGCTTTTTCGCGTTTTTTTATTTCCTCCGCCTCGTTGGCGGGAAAGCCAGGCGGAATATTGACGGTCATCTCCACTTTAAATAACATTTTTTTCTCCTGTTCCCCGCTACGGCTGGCGGGTATAAAAATGCAGTTTGTCTTCATCCAGCTCGACGCCAAGTCCCGGCGTTTGCGGCAGCACCACCTGACCGTCGGCAAAGGTGAGCGGCACGCTGACAATATCGTCTTTCAGCAACAGCGGGCCGAACATCTCGGTACCCCACTGCAGCGGCAGCGTCGACCAGGCGTGCAGAGAAGCCACGGTCCCTACGGTGCCTTCCAGCATGGTGCCGCCGTACAGGCCAATCCCTGCCGCCTGCGCGACGCGGGCCAGCGCCAGCACGCTGTTCGGCCCCCCGGCTTTGGCAATTTTCAGCGCGTAAGCGCCGGTAAAGCCCTGCTGCGCCAGCTGATAACCATCGTAAGCGGTCGCGACCGCTTCATCCGCGAGGATCGCGGTTTCAATTTGCTGGCTTAACCGCACCAGGGCGGCATTATCGTGGGCGCTGACAGGCTGTTCGATAAGATCGACGCCCATCGCCGCCAGTTCGCGGCAGCCTTTCGCGCCGGTGGCGGCGTCCCAGGCCTGGTTGACGTCGACACGGATGCTGGCGCGGTCGCCTAACGCTTCAACGATGGCGCGGGTATGACGCAGGTCGGTGGCGAGTTCACGCGCGCCGATCTTCAGTTTGAACGCCCGGTGGCGGCCTTCGGCCAACAGTTTTTCTCCTTCAGCGATATCTTTCGCGGTATCGCCGCTGGCTAAGGTCCACAGCACCGGCAACGCCGTTTGCAACGCGCCGCCGAGCAGGGCTGATACCGGCAGACCTAAGGCTTTGCCCTGAGCGTCGAGCAGCGCGGTTTCGATGGCGGACTTCGCAAAGGTGTTGCCTTTAATGGCGCCGTTCATGCGGGCGGTCAGCGCATTCAGGTTATCGGCCGGCTGCCCTTTCAACAGCGGCGTCAGATAATGGGTGATCGCCGACGAGATGGCCTCGGGGCTCTCAACGCCATAGCTCAAGCCGCCAATGGTGGTGGCTTCGCCGATGCCGCAGATGCCGTCGGAACGGGTAAGGCGCACGATCACCAGCAACTGGCAGCCCATGGTGGTCATCGACAATTTATGCGGCCGGATGGTCGGGACATCCACAATCCAGCTCTCGATTTGCTCTACGGTGGCAGTCATTTTCTGTTCCTGATGAGATATATAACTTTTTGTACCCACATCCATAACGGGGGTCTGTGCCATTGACAATAGGGTTCAGCCTGGCGGATGGTCAACGGCGATAATCGAAATGTTGTGCGATTATCGACGCGTTTGTTAAAAGACGGTTATTAATGTGATCGTGGTGGTAAAACCGGCACAATTCAGCGCGCCCCATTTTGCGCAAGGTATAGTGATCTGCCGTGAGCTTTACGCTGCAACGGAGAAGGATGCGATGAGCGACAATATCCCCAATACGCTGAGCGCCAGGCAGGCCGAGCACGACCCTAACTTTATGCTGTCTCTGGCCCGCGGGCTGGAGGTCCTTAACGCCTTCACCCCCCAGCGCCAGCGGCTGACCATTTCCCAGCTCAGCCAGAAAACGCAAATCTCGCGCGCGGCGGTACGCCGCTGTTTGTATACCCTCGCCGCGCTGGGCATGGTGCACAGTCCGGATGGCCGTAGCTATGAACTGCTCCCTCGGGTGCTGGCCGTCGGCCACGCCTATCTGGCAGGCACGCCGCTGGCCAAGGTGGCGCAGACGGCGCTGGATAATCTTGGCAAAGCGCTCGGCGAATCCTGTTCGGCGGCCACGTTCGACGGGGATAACGTGCTCTATATTGCCCGCGCGGCGGTCAATAATTTACTGAGCATCGATCTGGGGCGCGGCAGTCGCCTGCCGGCGTGGGCCACGTCGATGGGGCGGGTGTTGCTGAGCGCGCTGCCGGAGGAACAGCTGGAAGTGACGTTGTCACGAGTTACACTTATTCGCTACACTCCGCATACCCTGTGCGATTTGTCCGGTTTACGTGCAGAGATCGCTCGGGTGCGCATGCAGGGCTATGCCCTCGCCGACCGGCAGATCGAGGTAGGCTTGTGCTCGCTGGCGGTACCCGTGCTGTCGCGTCACGGTCAGGTGGTGGCCGCCCTGAATGTCGGGGTACCTGCCGCGACGGTCAGCGCCGCGGCGTTAAAAGAGAAGGCTCTCGCCCCGCTACGGCGCGCGGCGATGGATCTTTCGCTGCAGCTATAGCGCCGACTGCGGTTTCGCCACGGTGGCGAGGCTGCGCCAGATCCCGGCGGCCAGCAGCAGAAGCAATACACCCGCCGTCGCCAGCACCAGGCTATGAGCCTGAATAAAAGCCGTCTTCGCCGCCGCCATCAGCGCCTGCGCCACCCCGGCGGGCAGCGCCTGGGACAGACTCACCGCCTCGCCAATCGATGACGTCGCCTGCTGCGCCATGGCGCCACTCAGGCCAGACGGCAGCGCAATAGAGGCGCTGTAGCTGCGGGTCAGGATCAGGCCGAACAGCGCTATGCCGAGACCGGCGCCCAGCTCATAGGCCATGGTTTCAATCGCCCCCGCGGCCGCCGCTTTCTCCTTCGGCGCTGCCGCCATAATCGCGGAACTGGAGGCCAGCAGCGCGCTGGCCACGCTAAAGCCCAGCAGCGTCATCAGCCCCCAGGCCAGCCACTGCTGGGTACTGAAATCGGTCAACGCCAGGCCGAGAAAGCTGAAGGCGCTGAGCAGCATCCCGCCGGTCGCCACCTCGCGCAGCCCAAGCCGCGACACCAGCAGGCCGGCAATCGGGCCGCTGAAGCCGCTGGCCACCATTACCGGCAGCATAAATATCCCCGCCTCGAACGGCGTTTTCTGGTGCACAAACTGCAGCTCCTGGGCCATCAGTAGCTCAAAACCGACCAGGGTAATCAGGGCCGTCATCGCCATCATCACCCCGCTTAAGATTATGCGATGGGTGAACAGGCGCATATCCACCATCGGGCGGGCCGCCGACAGCTGCTTGCGGATAAACCAGGTTAACATCGCCGCCCCGCCGAGCGCCACCAGCGCGGTGAGCCACAGCGCCAGCTGGCCCTTCAGCGCCGATTTCGCGCTAAACACCAGCATCAGGATCGCGGCAATCAAAACGAGCGCCTGCAGTAGATTGAGCGGCTGTTCGCGGCGCGCGGGCTGGCGCGGCACCACTTTCGCGTTAATCGCGATAACCACCAGCACGATCGGCACATTGATCAGGAACACCGACCCCCAGTAGAAATGCTCCAGCAGGATACCTCCCACCAGCGGGCCGAAGGCCGCGCCGCCGGAGCCGACCGCTGCCCATAGCCCCAGCGCCATATTGCGCTGGCTGGCCTCGGCAAAGGTGCTGCGGATCCCGGCCAGCGTCGCCGGGACGATCATCGCCGCCCCCACCGCCAGCAAAGCGCGTGAGGCAATCAGCGTCATGGCCGTCGGCGACAGCGCGGCGCACAGCGAGGCGATGCCAAAAATGGCGCTGCCGAGCAGCAGCAGGCGCTTAAAGCCGATCTTATCGCCAAGGGCGCCCATCGGCAGCACCATCCCGGCCATCACGAATGAGTAGATATCAATGATCCACAACAGCTCATTGCCGCTGCTACCCAGCGCCACGCTGAGGGTCGGCGCGGCCACATGTAACACCGTAGCGTCAATCGCCACCGGAATATAAACCAGCAAAATCGCCATCAGCGTCATCCATTGCCGTGACATAGCTTGTACCTCAATCAATATTGAATATTGGACACACGTCCAGGATGGCGATCCTGCCGGATTGTTGAACACATGTCCAACTTTTTGTTACACTCGGCCAAAGCCAGATGACAGCGGGGTTCTATGCACTATTTACAACGTGATGCGCGACGGGAAGGGATTATGCAGGCCGCCATGCGCCTGGCGCTGCGCGGCGGCTTTGCCGCCATGACCGTGCGGCAGATCGCCCGCGAAGCCCAGGTGGCCGCCGGGCAGCTGCACCACCACTTCACCTCCATCGGCGAGCTGAAAGCGCAGGTTTTCATCCGCCTGATCCGCGAGATGCTCGACATGCCGCTGGTGGCTGAGGACGCCAGCTGGCGCGAGCGCTTGTTCTCGATGATCGGCAGCGAGGATGGCCGACTGGAACCCTATATCCGCCTGTGGCGCGAAGGCCAGGTGCTGGCCGACAGCGATCCGGACATCAAAGCGGCCTACCTGCTGACCATGAATATGTGGCATGCCGAGACCGTCGCCATCATCGAGCAGGGCCTCGCCAGCGGCGAATTTCGGTCGGCTGAGCCTGCGGCGGATATCGCCTGGCGCTTTATCGCCCTGGTGTGCGGCCTCGACGGGATTTATGCGCTGGACGCGCAGGCCCTGGATGAGGCGGCGTTTAGCCGCTATGTAAATAAGATGATTACGCTGGAGTTGTTTTAGGCATATTTACATTTAGTAACAATTAATTCCGCTACGCTTACCACGTGCTCTCTGTCAGCACGTTTTTTTTATCTACGCTTCATAGATAACGCAAATTAAGCGTTATTCACTATCCCCTTGTATTCAGCTGTTGACCTTATTTATTTACTCCTTTCCGGGCAAGTAGAGGGCAATATGTCGGTGCAGAATGATAAAGATAATCATTACCTTTTGAACAACTGGCGGCCTGAAAACAAGGCGTTCTGGGAAAATAAAGGCCAAGCCATTGCGCGAAGAAATCTATGGATATCAGTGGCCTGCCTGCTACTTGCTTTCTGCGTATGGATGTTATTCAGCGCCGTAGCGGTCAATCTCAATAAGGTCGGTTTTCATTTCACCACCGACCAGCTTTTTTTATTAACCGCCCTGCCTTCACTTTCCGGCGCGATATTACGGGTCCCCTACTCCTTTATGGTACCCCTTTTTGGCGGGCGCTACTGGACCGTATTAAGTACCGTTATCCTGATCGTGCCTTGTATTTGGTTAGGGGTGGCAATCCAGAATATTACTACTCCGTTCTGGGTATTTATTATTATTGCGCTGCTGTGCGGTTTTGCCGGAGCGAATTTTGCTTCCAGCATGGGAAATATCAGTTTCTTTTTCCCCAAAGCGAAACAGGGCAGCGCGCTGGGAGTCAACGGCGGCCTTGGCAATCTGGGCGTAAGCGTGATGCAGATGGTCGCCCCGGCGGTCATCTTCCTGCCGCTCTTCACCTCTCTCGGCGTCCATGGCGTCACCCAGCCCGATGGTTCGACAATCACCCTGAGTAATGCGGCGCTCGTCTGGGTACCGCTGCTGCTGCTCGCCACCGTCGCGGCATGGTTCGGCATGAACGATATCGCCGGTTCAAAGGCCTCGATTCGCGATCAGCTTCCCGTGCTCAAGCGACCGCATATGTGGCTGTTAAGCCTGCTCTATCTGGCGACGTTTGGCTCGTTCATCGGCTTTTCCGCCGGCTTTGCCATGCTGGCGAAAACCCAGTTTCCCGCGGTCGATATCCTCAAGCTCGCCTTCTTTGGACCGTTCATCGGCGCGCTGGCGCGCTCGTTCGGCGGGATCATCTCCGACCGTCTCGGCGGCGTGCGGGTGACGCTGGTTAACTTCGTCCTGATGGCGCTGTTTACCGGCCTGCTGTTTCTGACCCTGCCAGGCAGCGGCTCCGGCAGCTTTCTCGCTTTCTACGTGGTGTTTATGGGGCTCTTTTTAACCGCCGGTCTGGGAAGCGGCTCCACCTTCCAGATGATCGCCGTCATCTTCCGCCAGCTCACCATCGACAGCGTAAAACAGCGCGGCGGCAGCGATGAAGAAGCGCAGCACGAGGCGGTGACCGATACCGCTGCCGCGCTGGGCTTTATCTCGGCGATCGGCGCCATCGGCGGCTTCTTTATTCCGAAAGCCTTCGGCACCTCGCTGGCGATGACCGGCTCACCGGTTGGCGCGATGAAAGTCTTTTTTGTCTTCTATGTGGTTTGCGTGCTGGTGACCTGGCTGGTCTACGGCCGCCGTAAACCCGCTTAACCATAACGATTTATCTGCCGGATAGCGGCTTACGCCTTATCCGGCCTTACGAGTTCGTTCGCTCATCCGGCCGGGTGGCACGATGCCGGACATCATCGGAGCAGGAGAAATGTCATGAGTAAACTTCTGGATCGCTTTCGCTACTTTAAGCAGAAGGGCGAGACCTTTGCCAACGGCCACGGCCAGGTCTACAACAACAACCGTGACTGGGAAGATAGCTACCGTCAACGCTGGCAGTTCGACAAAATTGTCCGCTCCACGCACGGTGTGAACTGCACCGGCTCCTGCAGCTGGAAAATTTACGTCAAAAACGGCCTCGTTACCTGGGAAACCCAGCAGACCGATTATCCGCGCACCCGGCCGGATCTGCCAAATCACGAACCGCGCGGCTGCCCGCGCGGCGCCAGCTACTCCTGGTATCTCTACAGCGCCAACCGCCTGAAGTACCCGCTGGCGCGTAAACGACTGATTGAGCTGTGGCGCGAAGCCCTGGCGCAGCATCCCGACCCGGTGCTGGCATGGGATAGCATCATGCAGGATCCGGCAAAAACCCGCAGCTATAAAGCGGCGCGCGGCAAAGGCGGTTTTGTCCGCTCCAGCTGGAAAGAGCTGAACCAGCTCATCGCCGCCGCCAACGTCTGGACCATCAAACACTATGGCCCGGACCGCGTCGCCGGCTTCTCGCCGATCCCGGCGATGTCGATGGTCTCCTACGCCGCGGGCACTCGCTATTTATCGTTGATTGGCGGCACCTGCCTGAGCTTTTATGACTGGTACTGCGATCTGCCCCCCGCCTCGCCGATGACCTGGGGCGAACAGACCGACGTGCCGGAATCCGCCGACTGGTACAACTCCAGCTACATTATTGCCTGGGGCTCCAACGTGCCACAGACCCGAACCCCGGACGCCCACTTCTTTACCGAAGTGCGCTACAAGGGCACCAAAACTATCGCCATCACGCCGGACTATTCGGAAGTCGCTAAGCTCTGCGACCAGTGGCTGGCGCCGAAGCAAGGCACCGACAGCGCGCTGGCGATGGCCATGGGCCATGTGATCCTCAAAGCCTTCCACCTCGATAACCCGAGCGATTACTTTCTCAACTACTGCCGGACCTACACCGACATGCCGATGCTGGTGATACTCGAGCCGCGCGACGACGGCAGCTATACGCCGGGCCGTATGCTGCGTGCTTCCGACCTGCTTGACGGTCTCGGGGAAAGTAATAACCCGGAATGGAAAACCGTGGCCTATAACAGCAACGGCGAACTGGTGGCGCCGAACGGCTCCATCGGCTTTCGCTGGGGCGAAAAAGGCAAATGGAATCTCGAACAACGGGCAGACGGCAAAGATGTCGAGCTTAAGCTTTCGCTGCTGGATATTCGCGACAGCGTGGTGTCGGTGGGCTTCCCCTACTTTGGCGGCAACGAAAACCCGCATTTTCGCAGCGTAGCGCAGTCACCGGTGACCCTTCACCCGCTACCGGCTAAACAGCTGACGCTGGCCAGTGGCGAAAGCGGCCTGGTGGTCAGCGTCTATGACCTGATTCTGGCCAACTACGGTCTGGATCGCGGGCTTGACGATGTCAATGCGGCGAAGGATTTCGCCGAGGTCAAAGCCTATACCCCGGCATGGGCGGAGCAGATCACCGGCGTACCGCGTCAACATATCGAACAAATCGCCCGCGAGTTTGCCGATACGGCGCATAAGACCCACGGCCGCTCAATGATTATCCTCGGCGCCGGGGTGAACCACTGGTACCACATGGATATGAACTACCGCGGGATGATTAATCTGCTGGTATTCTGCGGCTGCGTCGGCCAGAGCGGCGGCGGCTGGTCGCACTATGTCGGTCAGGAGAAACTGCGCCCGCAGACCGGCTGGCTGCCGCTGGCGTTCGCCCTGGACTGGAGTCGTCCGCCGCGGCAGATGAACAGTACCTCTTATTTCTACAACCACGCCAGCCAGTGGCGCTACGAAAAACTGACCGCGCAGGAGCTGCTGTCGCCGCTGGCCGACGCCAGCAAATTTAGCGGCAGCCTTATCGACTTCAACGTCCGTGCGGAACGGATGGGCTGGTTACCTTCTGCGCCCCAGCTCAACGTCAACCCGCTGACCATTAAGCAGCAGGCCGAGGCCGCCGGGCTCTCCCCCGCGGAGTTCACCGTCCAGTCGTTAAAATCAGGCGATATTCGCTTTGCCGCCGAGCAGCCGGATAGCGGCAAAAACCATCCGCGCAACCTGTTTATCTGGCGCTCAAACCTGCTGGGATCGTCCGGTAAGGGGCATGAGTACATGTTGAAATACCTGCTCGGGACCGACAGCGGTATTCAGGGTGATGAACTGGGCGCCAGCGATGAGGTAAAACCTGAGGAAGTCGAGTGGCAGACCGCGGCGATTGAGGGCAAACTCGACCTGCTGGTGACGCTGGATTTCCGCATGTCCAGTACCTGTCTCTTCTCCGATATTGTCCTGCCGACCGCCACCTGGTATGAAAAAGACGATATGAACACCTCGGACATGCACCCGTTTATCCACCCGCTCTCCGCCGCCGTCGACCCGGCCTGGGAGGCGAAAAGCGACTGGGAAATCTACAAGGATATCGCTAAATCCTTCTCGCAGGTCTGCGTCGGCCATCTTGGCAAAGAGACCGATGTGGTGCTGGTCCCGCTGCAGCATGATTCCCCCGGCGAACTGTCGCAGCCGTTCGAGGTGCTTGACTGGCGCAAGGGCGAATGCGATCTGATCCCCGGGAAAACCGCACCGTCGATTGCCCTGGTGGAACGCGACTATCCTGCCACCTGGGAACGCTTCACCTCTCTCGGCCCGCTGCTCGATAAGCTTGGCAACGGCGGAAAAGGCATTTCGTGGAATACGCAAAGCGAAGTCGATTTCCTCGGCAAGCTTAACTACGTCAAGCCCGATGGTCCGGCCAAAGGCCGGCCGCGGATCGACAGCGCCATTGACGCCTCTGAAGTTATTCTCAGCCTCGCGCCGGAAACCAACGGCCAGGTGGCGGTGAAAGCCTGGCAGGCGCTGGGAGAGTTTACCGGCCGCGATCATACCCATCTGGCGCTCAATAAAGAGGATGAGAAGATCCGCTTTCGCGATATTCAGGCGCAGCCGCGCAAAATTATCTCCAGCCCGACGTGGTCCGGACTGGAAAGCGAGCACGTCTCCTACAATGCCGGTTATACCAACGTACATGAGCTGATCCCATGGCGCACTCTCTCCGGCCGCCAGCAGTTGTATCAGGACCATCCGTGGATGCGCGCCTTCGGCGAAAGCCTGGTAGCCTATCGCCCGCCCATTGATACCCGCAGCGTCAGCCAGATGAAGGCCGTGCCGCCAAACGGCTTTCCGGAAAAAGCGCTGAATTTCCTGACGCCGCACCAGAAGTGGGGGATCCACTCAACCTATAGCGAAAACCTGCTGATGCTGACGCTGTCGCGCGGCGGGCCGATCGTCTGGCTTAGCGAAACCGACGCGAAAGAGCTGGGCATTGAAGATAACGACTGGATTGAAGCGTTCAACGCCAACGGGGCTCTCACCGCGCGGGCGGTGGTGAGCCAGCGGGTGCCGCCGGGGATGACCATGATGTACCACGCTCAGGAACGGATTATGAATATCCCGGGTTCGGAAGTGACCGGTCGTCGCGGCGGCATTCATAACTCGGTAACCCGCGTCTGTCCGAAGCCAACGCACATGATTGGCGGCTACGCCCAGCTGGCCTATGGCTTTAACTACTACGGCACCGTCGGATCGAACCGCGACGAGTTCATCATGATCCGCAAAATGAAGAATATTGCCTGGCTGGATGACGAAGGTCGCGATCAGGTACAGGAGGCGAAAAAATGAAAATCCGTTCTCAGGTTGGAATGGTGCTGAATCTGGACAAATGCATCGGCTGTCACACCTGCTCGGTCACCTGTAAAAACGTCTGGAGCAGCCGCGAAGGCATGGAGTACGCGTGGTTCAATAACGTGGAGACCAAACCGGGCATTGGCTACCCCAAAAACTGGGAGGACCAGGATCAGTGGCAAGGCGGCTGGATCCGCGGCATTAGCGGTAAGCTGACGCCCCGCCTCGGCAATCGGGTCAGCGTATTATCGAAGATTTTCGCCAACCCGGTGCTGCCGGCGATCGACGATTACTACGAACCCTTTACCTATGACTACCAGCACCTGCACAACGCGCCGGAGGGCAAATATCTGCCGACCGCCCGCCCGCGCTCGCTGATCAGCGGCGAGCGTATGGATAAGATTAACTGGGGCCCGAACTGGGAGGAGCTGCTCGGCGGCGAATTCGAGAAACGCGCCCGCGACCGTAACTTCGAAGCCATGCAAAAAGAGATGTACGGCCAGTTCGAAAACACCTTCATGATGTATCTGCCGCGCCTGTGCGAG
>ERZ1032091.351-NODE-351-length-10475-cov-46.160461_pt1 | contig 10475 bp, 8 predicted proteins | sample MGYA00518165_ERZ1032091 | MGnify/ENA primary metagenome ERZ1032091 (study PRJEB33719, sample SAMN04261302) | wastewater metagenome | biome: rural village; feature: human; material: feces | host: Homo sapiens | place: El Salvador | collected 2013-01-07 ...
AGGATGGCGGGGAAGTTACGGAGCTTTTGTGGGACAAAGGGAATACCGTTGAGACTTGTGTGTTGCTACAAAGACGAACTATGTAGAAATCCTTAATTTTAGGCACTTTTTCAAGCATATCGTCTTTACAAGCGAGGGCGATAAAATCAGAAATAAAGAGATAAAAAACTATATCAATGTTTCAGTAGTAGTTGATATAGAGTGTGGGAACACAAACAATTAAATACTAAACTTTAGGGGTACTTGTAAAGAAGTATCCCTTTTCAATGTAAGGCGTTCAGAAATGAGCGTCTATTTTTTTACCAAAAATGAAAGGAGCATTAGACTTATGAAAAAGATGTTAAAACGATTGTGTACGGGCTTCTTAGCTCTTGCGACTGTCGTTACTGCTTTGCCGACAATACCCGTTCATGCAGAAAGTAAGCAATACTGGACGGAGTCAAAAGAGCGTGTCGGTATCGTTGAAAAAGTAATGAATGACGGTTCGATTGGTTCTACCTTTAATGAGGGACATTTGACCGTTGAGGGCGAGGACGCTTACTGTATCGACATCAACACAGACTTTAAGAATGGTTACAAGACCAGAGCTGACGCAAGCTCACGTATGAGTACCGACCAGATAAGCGACGTTGCCTTATCTATCGAATATGTAAAACAGTACACAGACAGCCACAACGGAATAAGCAAAAACCACGCCTACCTTTTAAGACAGCTTGTTGTCTGGCAGAGATTAAGCGTACATCTTGGCTGGCAATGCGATAACGTGCGAGCTTCTTATGATGAAATTCCAAAGGCAACGCAGGACGAAGTTTTCGCTGGTGCAAAAGCCTTTGTCAAAGAGAATAAAGGACGCTATGAATGTGGCGGTTATATCTACTCTGGCGAGGGGCAGGAATTGGGACAATTCTGGGCGAAACTGAATGTCGGAAATGCGAAACTGCAAAAGACTTCCAGTAATACCAGCATTACAGACGGTAACGGGAATTACTCTGTCGCTGGTGCAACTTACGGTGTCTTTTCTGATAAGGACTGCACGAAACAGCTTGCCACCCTTACGACTGATGAAAACGGAAATACAGATGTCGTAGAGGTAAAGGCTGACACAGTCTATATCAAGGAATTATCCGCACCAGCAGGATATAAGGTTGATACAAATATATATTCCTTAAAGGTTGAAGCTGGAAAGACAGCGACCTTGAACGTATCAGATACACCAAAGGTAACAGACACTTTGATTGAACTCTTCAAGATTGATATGGAAACACAGAAAGACAATCCGCAGGGGAACGCTTCTTTAGCAGGTGCGGAATTTACATGGAAGTATTATACTGGCTTCTACAATAAAGACAATCTCCCTGCCGAAGCTACTCGTACATGGGTTACAAAGACAATCGCTGAAACTGACAGCGACGGGATAACCCACTACATCACAAAATTAGCGGACGCATACAAGGTATCTGGCGACAGCTTCTATATGCAGGACGGTAAGGCGGTTCTTCCACTTGGAACGCTAACCGTTGAGGAAACAAAAGCTCCAAACGGCTACTTGTTAGAGGGTGCATATATGCAGACTGGCGATAAGTCCGAACAGATAAAAGGCTTATACCTTACACAGATTACCGAGGACGGCGACCTTGCCGTATTATCTGGAAGTAACCAGTTTTCCGTATCAGACAAGGTTATCCGTGGCGGTGTGAAAATTCAGAAACGAGATTTAGAAACTGGCGATACAAAGCCACAAGGAAGTGCTACTTTGAAAGATACTGCCTTTGACATCATTTCCTTAAATGATAATGCGGTATTGGTTGAGGGCAAGCTATACAAGAAAAATGAAGTGGTAAAAACAATCCATGCAGACATTGAGGGTGTCGCTTCTACTTTCGCAGACCTTTTACCTTATGGAAAATTCCGTATCGTTGAGAGTGAAGCTCCAGACGGTTACTTGGAACCGACTGTGGAAGAAAAAACGGCGGAAAACACAGCTACATAGGAAACAGGCGCAAATGGATCAATTTGTCAAACAGGTGTTAGAAGAAGAGAAGTTTAGCCAGGAGCAAAAGAGTTATTTGCTGGATTGTCTGGAACAAGGCGAGGAAATGGAAGAAGTGTTGTATTTGGCAAAATCCTGTCTTTCCGTGGAACAAATGGAGCGAATCAAGCAGTTGCTTTCCGAGCATCCACAAATGTTTTGGGGCAGTCGGAGAAAGCCATGGAATCAAAAGAAAAAGGTAAAGGAGGGATAGCGTGATGAAGATACAGGTACAGATCTACCTGCCAGATCAGAATCAGGGAACAGTCTGGGGGTATGGAACCATTACCTTGGATCAGCTGCTGACATTTCAGATACGGGTTTTGACATGCGAAAAGGGAGCAGGAATTAAGGAGGCATTTGTCAGTTTTCCTAGAAGAAAGCAGGGAGAACGATGGGAGGACTTGGTAATCGTGGAGGATTCACTACGAAACCAGATCACAGAGGCAGTCCGGGAAGCAATTCAGATGGAAATCACAAAAGATTTGTATCTTCCCACAATTGAAGTTGTGCATCTGCAGGTGTTTCCACAAGGAGAGAAACCACACCTTGTGGGAGAAGCAACGATCCGTATCCTTGGAGTTACGGTGAAAGGAATTCTGTTAAAACGAGGGAAATATGGGGTGTTTTGTCAGATGCCTCAATATTACAGTGAGAAAAAGGGATATCAGGATGTGATATACAGTCCTTCCAAACGGCTGAGGGATGCGATTTTTGAAGCCGTATTGGAGACTTATCAGAAACGACAAAAGGAGTAGGTATGGAGAACGAACGAGGAAAACAGGAAGTGTTGATGGCACTGCAGGGAGTAGGCAGACTGGGGATTATGATGGATCCGGTATTTAAATTAACGGCGGCAGGAACAATCCTGCTGATCCAGCACTTTGCGAGAATGTATAAAGAAGGACTATTAAACCGAAGGGAATTTCAGAATTTTCAGGAATTTGCCAAACTGACCGAAGGAAATTACCAGATCATAAATATTCCGGTTGGAAGTTGGAAGGAATTAGAAAAGACGGGATTTGTCCATCAGATGGAAGAGCGGGGAGTGCGGTATGTGGAACTGCCAGATCTGAATCAGACAGATGGGCTGGTTCAGGTGGCAATTTATGGAGAGGATCAACTAAAATTTCAGGCTTGGTATGACCGGTTTTTAATGGCAGAGATGAAAGGGGGAGAACATGAACTGCAGAACTTAAACCATCTGACCAGTGGAAGAACCAGCATTGTCAGTATTCCGGTGGAACAGAAGATAGACTTGTTAACAGATGATTTTGCAGTACTGCAGGTGAACTATTCTATTCTGCCAGATTTACAGGTAGGGGATGGGGAAATCCAGGTTGTGGTAGCCAATACAGATCTGGCAAAAGTGGAACATTGGTACCGAATGTATCAGGAGCAGTGTCTGTCAGAGGGAAAAGAGATCCCGGACTTTCAAACCATGGATATGGGAAAGTATCGGGAAACTGGTGTGATGAAGGAAGAAGCTTATGTGGATACATCATCAGAAGCAATCCAGAAAGCGGTTCGTAAATACGAGGGGCAGGAACCGGGAGAATTAGAACAAAAGGTATTGCAACAGGAACAATCGATTCGATCAATGAATAATGAGCAGTATCAGGAGTTTCATAATAATCCAGAGTTTATTGAAATCACAATCAATCATGAGACACTGGTCCAGGAGTCTCAATTGGCAAGTAGCTGGGATATGGAAAGGCGTGGAATGTTTGCAAGCAGAATTCCAGGAACCTGGGGAGATGGAGAGCAGACGTTGGTGTTACCTACAGAGCAGGTATTTCGAACAGATGATGGAAAAACATACATCGGATTTGTGGAACGAAAAGAGAAGCAGCTAATCTTAAATGCAGATGGAAGTATGGTTCCATCTGAAAAAAGAAGTACAGGAGAACGGTTGTATGCAGAACGGTATGAACCTGTGTCCAGAAAATTTGGTAAGAAAGAATCCCAGCAGAAAAATACTGCAGAAAAAGAAATGATTCAAACTGTAATAAAACAGGCTCCATCCAAGGTTCCGACCATTCCAAAGAAAGGAATCTAAGATATGGTAGAGAGACGAAAATTACCATGGGGACTTTTACTCAGTTTATTTGTATTGCTGATGGTTACTGCGTATTATCTGAGTGGTCTGGCAAAACTGGAAGGGGTAACATTAGAAAATTGGCAGAATCAATTTGTCTACATCTTGTTGCATCCATTGCAGAATTGGTGGAATGATCTGACATTTACGTTTCTTGGAATTGCGCTGATTGTGTGGATCGGGATTGTGACCTACCTGATGGATTATTACCGGAACCGACAGATGGGGGTGGAGTATGGATCTGAGCAGTGGGCAGACTTAAAGCAGATTCAGCGGAATTTGGGAAACAAAGATCAAACGAAGAATACGCTGTTAAGCAAAAACGTAGCAGTGGATAATGGCAAACTGTCGAACATGAACCTTCTGATTCTGGGAGGTTCTGGAAGTTACAAATCCACATCTATCGTGATTCCGAACCTTTTATTGGCTTCCATGACGAACGTTGTATTGGATATCAAAGGGGAATTGCTGCGAAAAACAGGAAATTATTTAAAAGAGAAGCATATCGCAGTAAAGGTGTTAAACCTCATCAATCCGGAAGAGTCCGACAGATGGAATCCGTTTGTGTACATTCGGGATGAAGTGGGATTGGTCAAGTTGATTACTAATCTGCAGGAGTCTGTGAAGCCACCGGATGCAATGAAAGGGGAGCCTTTTTGGGATCAGGCAGTCAGTCTGTATCTCATGTCTTTATTTTCCTATGAGTGGCTGCGGCAGGAACGGGAGAAAAAAGAACATCCGGAACAGTACCAGGCGGCCACATTGCCACGGGTTTTAGCATTGGCAAATTTAGAAATGCAGCCAGGATCGGAAGAGAACAGTACCCGATTACAGGAAAAAATGGACGATCTTGCAAGAAGATATGGTCCAGAATATCCACCAGTACGGGACTACCGGAAACTCAAGGGAAATATGGAGGCACAGGAAACAGTCAGTTGCGTAATCCTAATGGTAAACGCTATGTTGCGATTGTGCGAAACACCTGCAATCAAAAGAATTTTAGAGGCCGATGATATGGAGATTCGAAGTCTGGGAACTGGGGCAGAGAATATTCCGGGGAAAAAGACGGCGTTGTTTTTGGTCATGCCAGACAACGATCCGTCTTTTAATTTTTTGATTTCCATGTTTTATACCACCATGTTTGATGTGCTGATCCATACGGCAGATCATGAATGTGGAGGGGCATTGCCCATTCATGTCAGACTGTGGGCCGATGAATTTTATGCAGGACCAAAACCAAGTAAAACAGAATCTTTGATGGGGACAATCCGGGGAAGAAATATGTCTATTGTCCCTATTTTACAATCCATTGCACAGATCAAAGCCTTGTTTCAACAGGATAAGTGGGAAATCTTTGTGGAGAACTGTGCCATTACCATCTATATGGGATCTGGGCCAGGAGCTAAAAGTACCCATAAATATATTTCGGAGCTGTTGGGGGAGATGACCATTGACGTTCGGAATGATGGGCGGACATTTGGGGCACACGGAAACTCCAATATTCAAAATCAGAAACTGGGAAGAAGTCTGATGACTCCTGCGGCAGTTAAACGAATGAGTCGAAAACATTGTCTGATCTTCATTGAAGGTCAGTATCCAATTTTCGATGAAAAGGCAATCCCATTTCAGACTCCGGAGTGGAAGCAAATGGAACAATTGGCAGGGAAGACGGGATATCATCATCCGGTGAACGTGGTTTTTGATGAGGAACAACGGGCATACTTTACATTGGAACCGAAAAAGCAGATCCAGTTTTTGAATCGGGAAGAACGGGATGCCTATCAGGAGATGGCCAAAAAAGAAGAGGGGATCTACTACCGGGAGATTGATCGGGAAGCCTTTTTGTATTTGAATTTCCGAAAGTATCCAAAGCCAACGGAACAGGAGATTGAAGCACAGTTTCTGCAGGCAAGAAAAGAGAGAGCAGAATTTGTCAGGCGGACAGGGAAAATGGCGCAGTCATCCATTCCGGAGGATGTTAGATTTTTTCGGGATTTGGAGGAAAAACAAAAGCTTTCAGAGGTACAGCAATATGATCTGTCAGGTAGTATTTTGGACTGTATGGAGCGGTATGCGAATCAGCTAAGCCAAGGGCAGAAAGAAATGATTGTCGAGTGTCTGGAAAAGGGGTTGACAGAAGAGCAGATCAAAAGATTGATGTTCCGGCCAGCGGATGAAATGAAGAATTATCAGAGGGCATATTTGTTGAGCAATGGTGTAGGGGATTTGTAGTTGAAAGTGAAATAGGAATATTGTATTTAATAAACATAGGGAAAATATATTATTAGATGCAGAGTTGATTTCAACTACAATAAGATTTTGGTGAATATTGCAGTGTGGAGAAGCTCTTAGTCCGGATTAACGGAGTCATCTTATGAACAGTACATATAAAGAAAACCGTACAAAACAAACAAAAAACTTGAAAGAAAAATCATATTATTATACAATATATAAAAACACTTTAAGGGGGATGCAAAAATTTAAATGTTAGTAGAGGTATAGCACTTTTCTAAAAATATTACGTTACTTGATATTTGAGAGTATATAACATAATTGGAAAACTCAAATAACAGGTGTAAATATGGATTAAAAAATATAATAGTAGGTGATAAAGTGAAAGAGGAAAAAATAACAATAAATTCGTATTTTAGAAGAAGAAAAATAGTTTTTATAGGATTTGTAATAGTTACATTGATTTTGGGATTTGTGGCTCCACTAAAATCCTTCATTCTACAATGGATTATAGATGCTAGAGGAGAAAAAGAAGTTATTAAGTATTTAATTTTAGGGTTGATATTGATTTCTATTTCTTTTGCAATGGAATCAATATCAAGAAATATTTATTCAAAGTTACAAAGTGGATCAATTGAATTTTTAAGAAATAGTTCTATGAATGCCATTTTAAAAAGGAGTATGAAGAAATATAGTGCATCTAGTAGTACATCAGATCTTTCTCTTCTGACAAATGATATGAAGATATTGAATGATGACTATTTTTCATCTTTGTATCAAGTAATTGCTTTTGGAATGATGCTCTTTTTTGCATTATGTATGTATATTTATATAGATCCCACAATGTTGCTATTTGTTGCTATTGCAGCAATCGCACCACTTGTTTTGCCTAAAATTTTAGAAAAGTATTTAAAACAAAACCGCACAAAATTTTCAGAAAAATCAGAAGAATATGTGAAAAACACCACACAAATTTTGAATGGATATGAAGTTATTTCCAGTTTTCGAGTACAAAGTTTATTTAAGAAAGAAAATAAAAAACAGGCTCAAAAGTTGGCCTATAGTGAGTATAAGTTTCAAAGAATGGTTAATTATTCAATTACATTATCTTCCTTTTTAAGTAATAGTTTATTTTTTTTGGTTCTTATGTTTGGAATGCTTTTAGTATTTGAGGAGAAAATTACATTGGGCTACATGGTAGCAGCGACAAATTTGTCTAATTTTGTTATAGCACCGTGCCAAGTGATTGCACAAAGTTACGCAAGAATGAAAGCGTCTGTAAAAATAAGAGAAAAAATTGAAATATTCATAAATTCAGAAGAAAAAGAAGAAAGCTTTGGAAATAGTATAAATCATAGACTTTTGAAAATGAATGTAAAAAATATAAAATTTTCATATGATAATTCAAAAGAAGAAATTCTTCAAGATGTAAATTTGTGTTGCGAAAAAAATGAAAAAATAGCTTTGGTTGGAGAAAGTGGATCTGGAAAATCGACTCTTGCAAGAATACTATGTGGAAATCTGGAAGGATATTCAGGAGAGATATCTTTTTATGATGAAGCCAAGAAAAAAATGCAGTTTCTTGAGAGCAAACAGCGCATAGGGTATATATCTCAAACTCCGTATATATTTAATGATACGATTAGAAATAACATTTGTTTATATGAGAAATATTCGGATGATATAGTAGAGAATGTTTTAAAACAAGTTGGCTTATGTGATGTTGTGAATGCATTGGAAAAAGGAATTGATACAATTATTAGTGAAAATATTAAAAATTTGTCTGGGGGACAACTTCAAAGAATTGCTTTGGCACGTTTGATAATAAGAAAATATGATCTAATTATAGTTGATGAAATTACATCTAGTTTAGATCCCGAAACTACGGAATCAATTATGAAGTTGCTTTTGGGATTGAACTGTATGGTTATAGTAGTAACACATGATATATTTGGGGCATATATGGATGAATTTGATAAAGTTTATGAAATTAAACAGGGCACCTTGAAGACTATTGAAAAATGATTTGAAACAAAAGCACTTGACTAAACTATTAAAATGTAGTGGAGGAATGATTATGGAAGGAAGGATTTTAAGAGAAATATACGATGATAATTTAAAAGAAATCATATATGTCTTTTTGACTATCTTTTTATATCTTCTCAAATGTCCGCAAAGCCTTATTTTATAGGCTCTACGGGCATTTTGCTTTTGTGGTAAACCTCACATATCTAGGTCTATCTTCTTATATTTTCGCTATCAAGCGTGGTTAAAATCGTGGTAAATACTTCTTATGCGATTAGACGCTGAACCTCTGATTTTGCGGTATCTATGGACGCATGAGCGTACCAGTTCATTGTGATACTGATGTTTGAATGTCCCATGATATACTGTAAATCTTTCGGGTTCATGTTCTTGCTTGCCAGTCTTGTGCAGAACGTATGGCGTAGCGTATGTGGTGTGATATGTGGCAAGGGGTTATCCTTGTGGTGTTTGTTATATTTCTTTACCATACGGACAAATAAGGCGTTGTAATCAATCGCAACTTTAGGATTGCCTTTCGGATTGACGAACAGAAAATCTTTGTATCCGTCTATCTCTATCAGTTTCCCTTTTGTGCGTTTCCTTATGACCCGTTGAAATGCCTGTATCGTTTCTCTGCTTAATGGCACTTGCCTTGTTCCACTCTTTGTCTTAGGCGTTTCAATATAATAGCCCTGTTCCTTGCTCTTTAATAACTGGTGGTCGATAACCACAACCTCATTCTTGAAATCAATATCGGCTACTGTCAGTCCGCACAGTTCCGAGATACGAAGTCCTGTCTTTAACAGTATCAGCACATCATCATAATACTTGTGATACACGTTATCCGTCTTGATGAATGACAGTAAGGCTTGTTCCTGTTCCTCTGTCAATACTACTTTCTCTTTGGTATCATTTTCTATGATTTCACTTAACTTGAAATTAAAAGGGTTTTTCCTTACACAATCGTCTTGTATGGCGATATAGAATGACGCTTTTAACGAGCGTTTATGGTTGTTAATGGTGTTATAGGAAAAGCCTTTGTCTTTCATGCGTAACGCCCATTCCTTAGCGTCAGAGGGTTTTATCGTATCAATGCTCCTAGCACCTAACTTGTCCTCTTTCAATAACCGCATGAGCTGTTCCCGTTGTTTCTGTGTGCTTTTCTTCACATTTGCCCTCTGTGCGTTCTGTTTGGCGTAGAGTTGGCAAAGCGTCATTTTCTTGCCTGTGCTGTCGATACCGTCCTCAATATCCCGTCTTATCTGCTGTTCCAGTTCACGAAGTGAGGGTTTTTCCCGTTTTCCCTTTGGTGTCGGGTCTGTGGGTGTCAATCTCCAAGCATACACATATTTTGTGTTTCCAAATGCGTCCACATATTTATATAAGTATTTTCCGTCTGTTCGTTGGCTCTCTCCAGTATGCAGGATACGTCCTTTGCTATCCCGTCTTTTTTCTTTCATGGTGTCTGCTCCTTTCCTTGTTGGAAAGAGCCTTGATATGACTTGTGTTCATCATAACACATACAAGGCTCATTTGCATTAGATTGCGTCTAATTTATCAATAACCTTTTCAAACTGTCGGCGTTTAATCTGTATGCGGTTGCCATTCATAATGAGCCAGCCAGCGTCCTTGTTTTCCTCTGCCAAGCGTCTTAGCTTGTTTTCTCCGATACGGAAATACTTTGACGCTTCTTCAATGGTAAGGGTGTATTTTTCCCATACGGGAATATCGTTGTTATTCATCAGATACCCCCTTTCCCATGTTTCGTGTCATACTGGATATAGGGGATAAGGTCGGTGCGGTCTATCCTCTGTAAGTGGGCGGTTAATTTACTGGAAAGGGAACTGCTGTATCTTGCCCTGTCAAGCATAGTTCCCACTTTTTCCAGTCCACCTAATGCATCATGTTCTTCTAAGAAATAAAAACTTTTGACAGCAGAAATCACGCCACCCTCTGTGAGCCATTGCTGTGTTTCCTCAAGGGAATTATGTAGTTTCGGTACTTGCAGTTTCAAGACTTCCACAGCCCCTAAAAATCGTTCCCAAAACCGACACGTTTTCCATCTGCTCTTATTACTTTCATTTCTGTTTG
>ERZ1032091.352-NODE-352-length-10415-cov-14.724131_pt1 | contig 10415 bp, 12 predicted proteins | sample MGYA00518165_ERZ1032091 | MGnify/ENA primary metagenome ERZ1032091 (study PRJEB33719, sample SAMN04261302) | wastewater metagenome | biome: rural village; feature: human; material: feces | host: Homo sapiens | place: El Salvador | collected 2013-01-07 ...
GCAAGCACCTTAAAATCACCATCATACACTAAATCAGTAAGTTGGCAGCATTACCTGGTGTTCCTTATCTTGCTGCCTTTGGTATAGCAACGTCGATAATGAAACATTTAGGCATAAAAGATGAACTTAACAGCAATGAATGTCGTGAATGCAATAGCGAACCTCCCCAAAAACAGGCTGTTTGATTATGTAAATGAAGACAATGCAGGGAAGATTGCCATAGTCTCGATTCAGCAACCTGAGGGGCCAATTCGAATCAAGCGTTTCAACCCAGTGAAAGGTGAAACGCTTGAAAATGCCAGGGTTGATAGTATCTCAAGCCAGATGTTGTGGCGGCTGGCAAATGCCATCCAAGAGGATGCACCTATCAATGTTGATAGAGTGTTAGGTGCCAGCTATAACACTCGTTCAGTCATTGAAAGCCTACTGGCACACACACCGCAATTCTATTGGTGTAAACTGGATCGATTGGAAGTTATAAACACTCGTCAAACGGTTAAAAAAGGTCATAAGCACCTAATTTACTTACCAAATACTCCACATGAAAATGGTATCCTTACCGAATACAAGGCGAATATTGTTATTTCGGAAATGAAAACTGAGGTGGTTTACCAAAGCGTAGATTTAGAAACCATCCGCCCAGTTGAAGGCATGTCGATTGAGGAGACCAGGAGACATGCTCAAATTCAAATAGCCCTTGTGAAAATAGGCCATCATTTAGGCTACAGAACATGGGTTGCAGCAAATGATCGCGGTCTAAAATATAATGGGAAGGCTATTGCTCAAATGGATGGCGTTATAGACAGCCTTTCTCACGAAAGAGTCCTACAGTCATATGATGATGCGATCAAAGAAGCACGGCTAATTGATTGTATTTGGTTTAGAAATGGTAAATTGATGCCTGCGGTTATGGAAATTGAACATAGTACAGGTATCAAGAGCGGCTTAACACGAATGAAGCATTTTTGTGACTTCGCGCCACGACTGCAAGATATACGATGGACTATCGTTGCTCCAGATGAATATCGTTCAAAAGTCATCGAATTTTCTAATATGCCGCAATTCCGTGAACTTGACGCTAAATTTTTCCCGTACTCTGCTGTTGAAGAATTATATTCGTTGTGCGAGCGGAGGAAACCTCAAGGGATTACAGATCAGTTTCTTGATTCATTCATGGAAAAATGTATTAAGCACTAAAAAAAACCGGGCAGGTTTTACCCTGTCCGGCTTAGTGTTTGGTGTTGCTGGTATTGCTTGCGCTGTTGGTATTGCAGGCAGCGAGAAAAGCGGCAGCGTCTTTCTCTGATAATGTGGCGAGCACATCCCGCTGTTTTTTGATCGCTGCGTAATGCAGAATTGCCTTTTCAAGGCTTCCCAGTGTGGCTATCTTGCTCAGGAAAGTGCTACGGGGAATTTCAAGAATTCTGGCGAGCGCGGAGACGTTCAGCAACCCCTCTGCATCGTCCAACGTTTTGATACGGGCAGATAGTAAAGGGATGTTCCCAACACCTAATAAATTTAATCTCATATTACCTCTCCAAATGGCGGAGGGCGGCAATCACCGCCCTAAGACCGTTAACCATTGCGGGCTAAAACCTCGCCTGATTACGCGGCAGCGGTGTTAACCGTCAGCTTCGTGATCATTGATTGGTTGTAGCAGATCGGCAGCAGGCCATATTCTGATTGGATGGTCTGATTGTGTAAGTGGTCTTCCCAGCCGTACTGGAAGAAGAAACTTTCCGCGCCATCAGCCGCTAAACGTGCGTCTCGTGAGGCTGGCCCGTGATAGCATTCGAACGGTTGCAGATCGCTACCAACCAGATTGTTAGCACCGAATACCGGAACCATAAACGCAGTCCCAGCCGGGATAAAGTCACGGTACAGCAGACCAGTATTAACGAAGGTCAGGCCATCAACAGTCATCGCCTGAAACGCTGGCAGGCTCGCTTTAACACTTGCATTGAATAGGTTGCTATCCGGCAGCACACCATGATTAACCAGAGTCAGCATCGACGGATGGAACTTGATCGCCTTGTATGCCTCTGGGGAACACAGAACAACCACACCACGCATGGAACTAAGCCATCCACCCAGAGCAAAGCGCATCGCGTTAGCTGCGGTATCCAGATCCTCCAACGGGCCATTACCTGATTTGGTGGCGTCCACGGTTGCGGTTGCATGTTCCTGGCCGAATTCAGATTCAAAATCCAACACTGGCGAATCCTGGGTATACGGTGCCAGCACCTGACCAGCGAACAGGGCGCGGGCTAAGTATGCCTCTTTAGTAGCACGAAATTTCAGATACTGGCGAATGCCTTCATCTGAAACCAGCTCACCCATTGTGGTTTCTCGCTGCGTCCCTGTACGGCGGCGACCCTGGAAGGATTCCGCGCCCACGTTTCCAACGGTCACAAAGTGTGGGATTTCGATGAGACGATTTTTTGAGCGACCCCGCTCAGTTACGGAAACTTCCGTAGAATAACGGTTAACACTGGCAGAAACGGATTGCATATTTTCGTGAAGCTCGTCCAGCTCACACTTTGGCAGCGGGGACGTTTTGTCTTTGAAAATATCCAGCGCCTGCAACAGAAAGTTATCCCCGAAGCGTTCTTTGTACGCACCAGTGAAATAATTGACCTTAAAGCCAGAGGTAGAAATAGTCATAGTTTGATTTCCTTATCGTTATTATTATTCGGAGACTGAAACGCGGTTTTTACCGTCGTTCTCAATCGCAGTAATTGCAGCAGCCAGAGCCGCTGGGGTAGCAGCGCGGAGGCCGTTACGTTTCAGGATGCAGCCGCGATCAACCACAATTACAGGGACGTTATCGCCCGCCTTGTGGCTATCCAGCGCGATCAGAACATCGCTACCGCTGGCGTATGCCTCACCCTCTGAGGTCAGCAGCGTACCGGGTACGGTATCCACAGCCAAGGTGGTGAAAGTGCGGGTCTTGTGTGAAAACACTGGATCATCGCGATACGCGATCACATCCTGCGGGGATAAGTCTTCTTCGTGCATGAGCATGATAAATTGTCACTCCATAAAGTTTTATTTTCGGCCTACAGGCCGCATGGTTTCGGTTGTTTTCAGCCCGTGGGCCGTTGCTTTGGCCCGTGGGCCTACAGGCCGTTGCGGCCCTTCGTCAAAATTGTCGATGTGCAGGCGTCAGAAAAAAGCAAGGCGGCAGGCGAGCCGCCCCTGAGGAGCAACGAGGATCTTTATCGTTATTTTTCTGAGAGAGAAAGGAGGAGCGGCGGCAACGCCATTGAAGGGTAAGGAGACCCGAAACGCGCCGCGCTCGTGCCAGTTAACATCATGGCAAGATGGCCCGGAGGAGAGCCAGGACTTAGTACGGTTGTTAGACCGCTGGCAAACCCCATCGCGGAAGGCTAATACCACGGCAGGGGAATAAGCGGCGCTGGAAAGCAAAGATGGCCCGTGCGAGGTATCAAGGAGCCAGCGCCTGAGAGGAGATTAAATTACGTTCAATTGGCTGTAGTTCGCAGTAGACTCTTTCGAATCTATTAATCACCTTATATATAATTTTAACAAGTTATCATTGAAAATGCAATCATAATTTACATTAAATTTATTGACGTCTAAGCTCATTTGTGAATACAAAGAAGGAAGGCTTCTCTGCCCCCTTTATCATTAGCCCTGTATTATACCCGCCCCGCCCGGTTTATCCTGGTCAGGCAGTGGCTCTGACGAGATCACGTAGGAGTACGCAGCCGGATCGGCGGCGACGATCTCCCGGCATTTGGAGCGAGCACGGGCCAATGCCGCTTCGTCCACCACTTTCGGATTCTGGACACCTGCCCCAGCGCCCAGCGTCTTCATGATACGTTTGGCCTTTTGTTTAGTGTTGGCAACTGGCGCGGCTGCTGGCGCTGGCTTCGTTAATGGCTGCCAATCAGGATGGCGGATTAAATAGTCATCCACGGCGTTTTTTACATTCTGTTTGAGCTGTTCGGTTTCCATCTGTTCGATGGTGCGCCCGTTCATGGCTGCGGCTATGGAATCGCGAACGGTTTTGAGCAAGTTTTTCATTTTTGTTTTTATTCCTTAATAGGATAACCAGCCCGTCACGGGCGCAACGATACGCCAGCCATGCAACGGGCAGGTATGGTAAAAGGTCTATGAGATTCAAGGTCAGGCCGTCGCGGTCTGGCTCGCTGTTGTGGTTTGTTGGCTTTTTCTAACGCGGCGAACAGGATTGATCTGAATAGGCCGCGATTTGCTCGTAGCTTTTCGGACCACAACCTGCCGATATTCAACATACAGCGGATCATCGTACTCTGGCATCCGTGGAGCCATTGCGGCATTGGTAACCCGATCCCCCCGGAGGGACATCACCACGGTAAATAAGGGCAAGCCAAGCGCCTGACAGATATCTGCGAGCATCGCACCCTCGTGCCACATCGTTATTATCAATCTCCCGTTGTTCGGATTCGCAAAGCGCCTACATACCGGGTTGTAACTCGCCTGGTGGAGTTCTTTAACCTTTTCTAGCGGTAGCCTCAGCAGCAATGCCACGCGTCCTGGAGAATATCCCGCGATCAACATGTGCTTGCACCTCTGCATAACGTCGCCATCACGGCAACGCCGTTTATATAGGCGGGTGAGGTCAGGTAATTCTGGGTCGGGTTGGTCTGGGAGTTGTTCTTCTGGGTCAATCTTTTCTGGTTCGGCGCTTACGCCGTTGCGATCATCATTCGTCATCATTCCTCGTAAGATCAATCAGTCGGTATCTCACATCATGGTGCTGTCAGCCAGCCCCGGCTTTTTCGCAGATCTCATCATGTCCCAGTGGTTCGCCCTCAACCTGCTCACCGTCCGCAAGTTCACCGGGCGGTGCGAATCCTTCCGGGGCATCATTTGACGCTGGTTTCTTTGGAGGAAACGGCGGATCATCGTCGTATTCCTGCTGCTCCTGCTGCTTCACCGCATTATTACCAGCGGTGCGATCATCACTGCTGTTGTCATTGTCATCGTTAGATACCACGCTATCACACTGTCCAACATCAGGCGTGGCAGACTCATCGGCCAGGTTAGCACTCTGATCAGCGGTTGCTGCCTGCGGTTCGGTGCAGTCCGGTTTAGCCGTGTTAACTTCGTTAACGTCACCAGGTGACGCTGGTTCGGATTTGCCATAGTCCTGTTTCTTCTCGGATTTTTGTTTCGTTTTCCCGCGTGGCTTCTTCTTCTCCAACTTGCGGATCAACATTCCGTCAGCCAGTAGCCCACCGCTGGTTGATGCTGAACCGTAGAAAAGCAGGTTGTCCGCGATCTCCTCCAGGGGAATCACTGTGTGGTAATAGCGATCATAGCCGCGCTCATCCTTCCCCCGCTTGTCTGAAATAACCAGCCCGATAGCGTTTAACACGTCCAGCCACTTCTTAACTGTCCGGCGATCAGTATCCTGAAATTTCAGTCCCATGCTCTCCATCGACTCGAAGAACTCCAGCCCCCTGGCGGAGTAGCTCGTATACTGATCACGCATGTAGCCGTAGAAACTGGCAATTTCGAGACGGTTTTTTATCTCCAGCCCGGTATCACGGCGCACAATGTGCGTTGCATACTGGAGGCGTTTAAATAGTTCGTAACGGAACTCAGTTTTTTCTGTCTCGTGCATTTTTTCTCCCAGTTTTTGGAATTAACGTGTTTTCAATTAGCCGAACCAGGTACAGGCCGACTCCGATCCCCTCAGCCGCAGCGTTGGCGCGGATGATGGCGAATAACTCAGGTGCGAATCGCAGATTAATCATTCAATTTTCCCCCCGTTGAGGCATACAGGCACAAACAAACCTCGCCAGTGATCGCACAGAGACGAACCGGCTCAGATTGTCAGTAATTATTTAATGAGTGGTGGTTGGTGTCACTGCTGTCGGAAAATCGCCAGCTACGCTGTAACCGTGTTGTTCCAGGTTCTCCACACCGTGGGTGGCAACCAGGAACATGATCACCTGCTCGGGCGTCATATCCAGATTGAGTTTTTCACGGTATAGACGGCGATAGCTCTGGAGCACCGGGGCCAGAATCTCAGTCAGTGACTGACCGTCAGCGTATTGCCGGGATAGCGGCTTGAGGATCATCTTGACCGCTCGGGCGCTCTTTGCCTTTTTCTTTTCCTGTTTCAGGATATGAAGTGCAACGGCCAGTTGCGGATACTTAGCGTGCGCGGCGTCAGCACCACCACTTCGGCTAATGAAAGACCAAAGCGCAGTTTTGGTGTACGTGCCGTAAAGGATCGCGTCTGCGATCTGCTCGCCAGACATGGCGGCTGGGGTGATGCGTTGGGATTTAGGTTTGTTCATTGGGTTCTCCGTTGAGTTATTAAAATTTTCTCGGAGGTTCTACCGTGTAACCCATTTAGTCAGGACTCTCACCGGGCGGTGATGAAACCTTAATTGTTAAAAGCCATGTTATCAGCAAATGCAAGCATTTGTCAAGATAAAATTATTTAGCCCAACCTTACTATCTCATGATTGAGGATTCAATGTCAAGGTCTTTTAAACGCGCTGTAAGCGATTCTGCGGGCCTCTGCCCCACACCCGCTACCATCGTATTGTATGAGGTGTTTTAATCGCTCTACGGGCCTCCCGTGAAGCCTCAGATGGGTTTATACTGAATAGTTGGTATGACTTTTGCTTAGGTGGTAATTAGCAGACCCCAGCTCACCCCCTCGCGCCCATCGTTCGCCTGCGAGTTACACTCTCGGCCTGTGCATCGCACAGTTCCACAAATTGCGATACTGTCGTATCGCTTCCCACAAAAAGTTCGGATGCGTAGCATCCTCCTGAAGAGGCGAGCCTGTTCCCGGCCAGGGAACGGATCAGGGAGCCACGGAAGGAGAAAGCCCAGCGCGAAGCGTGGCGCGGAGCGACTGAACAGAGAGACCAACACAACTGGCTACAGCCAGGCACAAAAGGAAGGTTTCCTCTTTATATGATTAAGGTACAAATTTTGTACATGACTGGGTTTTAGATCTTGTTCTTGATTTAACTTGTTACTGATTAGTGTACAAACTTTGCTAAAAGCCATGTACAAACTTTGCTAATGCCTGTTCTGGGGTCGTCAACGAACGAACATGAGACAACATGATGTCCCCATAGGCACTTGGGCATCACCGGATCTTTTCTCAAAATAAATGCCATCAAATAGCAATCAAATGACCCGAAAAGCTGCCCTTTCTTGACCCGTCCGGGCGAATCTGTGCTAATCCCGCGCGTAGAAGCGAGCATGTCGCGACCTTCGCTATGGTAGAAATTATACAGCGATATGTCCTGAGCGCCACGGCTGGCGCGGGTTCGTTAAATTGTCTGCCGATAATGCAGGCTCGCCGCTTTAGGTATGGGCTAAACAACAATCATGATCACCCCTTAACTTTTGTCGAAAATAATAAAAACACGTTTCATTCTAAAAAAATCACCGAAAAATCATTGCTTTACTGGCTTCTGGGAGCCTCTGAGAGAGGCGCTCAGGATCAGGGGCATAGTGATGTACCTGTTATGGGAAAACGTCGTGGTGGCTCGCTGGCGAAGCGTGGGGGCACTTGCCGGATGGTGGAAGGGCTGAGGCCGTACATGTTGTGGGATGAGGTCAAGACCAGGGCCGGATGTTGGGCCATATCGCCAGCGCCTGGCGTCTTGTTGGTGGGAAATCTGACGCCAGCAGGCAGGCGACGAAGCGCCGCTCTGAGTTAGGTCACACTGTTATCAACTGTGACCTAAGTAAGGAGGCACACAAGCAATACATTGAATAATAAAGACTTTCCAATCATTGCCGTCTCTGCCGCCGCCATATCGTGGTTTTATGCAGTCACCAGATGAATAGAACAAGCCGAAATGTGAATGAAAATTCAATTCTTTGCATACATTGACGAAGATCAGCCAGGCGACCAGGAACCGGGCGAGGACTCGATAAGTCAACCGCCAAGATATTTTGAAATTAAGTTTTATTTTTATTAAACCATCCAAGCAGGCACTTAACCCTGCTCTGAGTCCGCAGGATATTTTCCGGCCTGCCCGCCTTCGGCATGGCCCTTATTGGTATGCCTCCCGGCGGGGGCGGGGTATTCTCTACATTTTTGTGATCAAAGAAAAGTGACCAAAAAAATGCTTTACAATGATCAGCTTATGATCAATCATTCACTCATCAGAACGATTTACGGAGCACAAATCATGGCAAAAACGAACGCGCCAACGCTGGAAGAGGCGGAGGCAATTGAGAAGGTTTTGAGGTATCGCAACGAGACCTACGCAGACGCCTGGGCGCTCAATCTCAACCTGGCGTTACGCATTAGCGATCTGTTGGCGCTGACCTATAAAGACGTTGCCGGGACGGAGATCCGCATCACAGAGGGCAAGACCAAAAAGGCGCGAATTATCCCGATTAACGAAAAAGCGCGGCAAATTATCGACCGCCGCCGTGCGGCATATCCCGAAGATGTCTTCCTGTTTCAGTCGCGTTCTAACAGGGTGAAGAAACTGGCGGCGAGGCCAGTCACCAGAGAATCAGCCAGCAGGGCATTCAGTGAGGCCGGGGAAATGGTCACGGATAAGAACATCGGGACACACAGCGCCCGCAAGTGTCGAGGGCGTGCGTTGTGGGAACGTGGCGTGCCTATCGAGACAATATCCAAGATGCTGAACCACAGCAGCCCGGCGGTCACCATGACGTACCTCGATATTACGCAGGACGAAGTGAATAAAACCTACGACCTGAATATTTAACAACACGGAGACATCCAGATGAAAAAACGTACAGTGTCAGTTTTAACGTTGTTGGCCCTGCTGGCCTGCCAGCCAGCCCACGCCGGGCGCATCACTATGCAGTTAACAGCACAGGAGGAGACAGCAAACGGCAAGACCTTATGCCGCTATGAGAGTAGTGTGTATTCATTTGTTTTTAAAACAAAAAGCAAGCATTGCCCCAGCGTGAAAACCTTCGACACGGATGATTCAGACTAATAATTAATACAGGAATTGTGAGGTTAGCAGTAATGAATGAAGATCGGGAGCGGTTCATCGCACCACAATCGTTATTGGATTCACGGCGGCGTCAGTCATCGTCTTGTTTGGAGATACATTTTGATGAGAAAGAGGGAAGCGCCGATCGCCAGCTTTATCTGGTGTGGTGCCGTGGTTCAGGTCTACATACAGACGGTGACGTTTGCCGGAACGGTTATACAGCGGCATCTGCTACCGAAGAATTTAAGACAGGCAGTAGAGAAGGCGGCGCAGGCTGGCAACTTGCAGGGAGACAGCCCGCGCCATGTTCAACAAAACCAACGGAGAGTCAGGAATGCAGAACAGTCACATTATGGGGTTAGCGCTCGCACTAAGCAACGTCAGAACAGGCCAGGCGGTTAACCCAGCCTCACCAGGTGAGGTTAGCGGAGCTAACGCGGGTTCTCCGCGCTGCATTAAAATACCAGCTATGACAGGAAATCAACTTCGCCAGCTTCTGGCGTGGCTGGAGGTGTTGAGGTAAGACAAAGGGGCCTATTGCAGGCCCCTTTCTTACTGTTGGGTCAGGCTTCACCATCAGATAAACTTCCTCGCCTCCGCCACCATCTTCAACTCCGCCTCTTCGGCCTTCTTACGTTCAAGCCATGCTTTGCCTTCCGGTGTCGCCAGAAACTTACGTGCGTGAATTTTACGGTTGTTACGTTTGGTTGCTGCTACATTCTTCACCATGATTACCCCCAGAATAGCCCGCCACTGGGCCACAAAGGCAGGCTACAGAAAATCGCAGTGACAAATCCAGATGCCAAAATACCCTACCAAATGGTGCCGAAGGCAATAGGTGACCATTACGTGCCGTGTTGGGCACATAAAGAAAGGCGGAGCACAGCGACTTCCGCAGTAAATATGATCCCTTCACAGAGATGATGATGCCTTGTCATGGCTTCTTATCAGGTAGCCGTTGTGATCCGGTGGCTGAAACCGTGGCAGAGCCAGCCTCTTTCCCGAGCTGGTTAGTCTTCCCAACATTACGCCTGTTTATTCGCTGCAACGTCATCTCGACGTGTTGCATCATGGAGCGCCGCACGAAGCGCGAGCCACATTGACAAGGGTTATGGGAAAAGGATTAGAGACGCTGGCGGCGTCTTCCGGCTTCAAAGGAAAAGCGCAACGAATAGACCAGCGACATAAAATTTAGTCGTCAGTGCTGACCGTTCACGTTTTGTACAGGGTTGAGCCTGGAAACTACCTGCCGCTGCGTGATAACATCCCAAAAGCCACTACCAAACACAGCGGCAATCCTTGGTGACATTATTCATGCAAAAAACACAGGCAAGAAAGGCAGAGTTTTTTCTCTAACTCTCTGTTTTATATGAAAACTTTGTGTTGAATGCCGAAGGCCGGACTCGAACCGGCACGTATTTCTACGGTTGATTTTGAATCAAC
>ERZ1032091.357-NODE-357-length-10268-cov-13.789092_pt1 | contig 10268 bp, 12 predicted proteins | sample MGYA00518165_ERZ1032091 | MGnify/ENA primary metagenome ERZ1032091 (study PRJEB33719, sample SAMN04261302) | wastewater metagenome | biome: rural village; feature: human; material: feces | host: Homo sapiens | place: El Salvador | collected 2013-01-07 ...
AATGCTTCCATCATCATGCAACTGCTTCAGTCTGTAGTTCCTCAGTTTGAAGCATGGAGTAAAGATGGTGAAGACGGGCGTAAGAAAATAGCGAAGGTAACTCGTTATGGCACCGTAGTCCTTGGCTTTGTACAAGCCGCTGGTATGGCATTTGCTCTTAGAGCAAACAACGCTTTGGTAAATAATGATTTCCTTAGCGTATTCGTTGTGGCCATCATCCTCACAGCAGGCACATGTTTGTTGATGTGGATTGGTGAGCAAATCACAGCATATGGTATAGGTAATGGTATTTCCTTGATCATCTTTGCTGGTATCGTAGCTCGATTGCCAGATGGTCTCGAAACTATTTATCAATATATCCAAAACGGAACCATTAACATGTTCCAAGCATTCTTATTTGCTGTAATTGCACTTGCGATGATCGCTGTCGTAGTGGCAGTTACACAAGGCCAACGTCGCATTCCTATCCAATACGCAAAACGCGTAGTAGGGCGTAAAATGTACGGTGGTCACTCTACATTCTTGCCGTTGAAAGTCAATCAGGCAGGTGTAATCCCAATTATCTTTGCGTCATCTGTGTTGATGTTCCCTGTAACAATTGCACAATTTATTGACAATGAATTTGTTCATAAAGCTGCTGATTTATTTACATGGGGGACGCCGTTACAAACGGCATTGTATGCGATATTGATCTTTATCTTTACGTATTTCTATACTGCAATCTCTATCAACATTACAGATATGGCAGATAATATGAAAAAATACGGTGGTTTTATCCCAGGTATTCGTGCGGGTAAACCAACTGCTGATTATGTGGATAACGTGATGACCAAGATCACTTTGGCTGGCGCTGTATTCTTAGCTGTCGTTGCTATTATACCGAATTTCCTCGGTAGTATAACCGGCGTCCAAGGCGTATACTTTGGTGGTACGGCTCTTCTTATCGTTGTAGGTGTAGCACTTGATACAATGCAACAAATTGAGTCGCTCATGGTAACACGCCACTATAAAGGCTTTGTGAAATAGGAGGGAAACGATATGTATATTTTATTAATGGGACCTCCTGGTGCAGGTAAAGGCACTCAGGCAGCTCGACTTATTGAAAAATACGGTATTCCCCAAATTTCAACAGGTGATATGTTCCGCGCTGCGATTAAGAACGAAACACCTCTTGGAGTTGAGGCTAAGAAATACATCGATGCTGGTCAATTGGTACCAGACAGTGTAACTGTTGGTATCGTACGTGATCGCTTGGTGAAAGATGACTGCAAATCTGGATTTATTCTTGATGGATTTCCAAGAACTACAGCGCAAGCTGTATCCTTGGATGCAATCCTTAAAGAATTAGGAATTTCTTTGGACGCTGTACTTAACTTAAACGTTCCTTCCGAGGAATTGGTTAAACGTATTAGCGAACGAGCTGTTCTAGAAAATCGTGCTGATGATAACCCTGAAACAGTACAGAAACGTCTAGCTGTGTACGAAGAATCTACTAAACCGTTAATTGACTACTATCGCAATAGCGGATTATATCAAGAAATTAATGGTTTACAAGATGTAGACGCAGTATTTGCTGACATCATTAAGGCGTTGGAGAAATAATCTATGATTATTTTAAAATCGCCCCATGAGATTGAATGTATCCGCAAGGCAAGTAAGCTTACAGCAGACACGTTGTCCTTGTTAGTAAAAAAGGCTAAACCTGGCATCACGACGCTTGAGTTAGATACAATTGCCGAAGAATATATTCGCAGCCACGGTGGTATACCAAGTTGTAAAGGGTACTATGGATTCCCCGCTACAATCTGTGCTTCTATTAACGAAGAAGTCGTTCATGGTATTCCGAGCGCTAAGCGTAAGCTTAAAAACGGCGATGTCCTCAGTATTGATCTCGTATCATCTATTGATGGATATCACGGCGATTCGGCTGTGACGATTCCTATCGGTCACGTCAAACCCGATGTGATGAAATTGTTAAAAGTTACAGAGGAAAGTCTGTTCAAGGGAATTGAACAAGTGAAAGTCGGTAACCGTATTGGTGCTATCGGTCACGCTGTTCAAACGTATTGTGAGAAACATGGTTACGGTGTCGTACGCGACTTCGTAGGTCATGGTTTAGGCCGCGAAATGCATGAAGATCCGCAAATACCAAACTATGGTAGTCCTGATCAAGGACCTCTTATGAAACCAGGTATGGTATTGTGTATTGAACCGATGATTACATTAGGTACTCACCGTGTTCGTGTATTAGGGGATGACTGGACAGCAGTTACAGTAGATGGTAAACCTGCTGCTCATTTCGAACATACAGTGGTTGTTACAGAAAACGGCCCTGAAATATTAACTATGCGGGAAGAACCGCGGTTAATTAAATAAACAGGTAACCGGAGGAAAAGATATGTCAAAAGAAGACGTTATTGAGGTGGAAGGTACGGTCGTTGAGGCATTACCGAATGCCATGTTCCAAGTTGAATTGGAAAATGGTCATATCGTATTGGCTCATGTGTCAGGTAAAATGCGTATGAATTTTATCCGTATTCTTCCTGGTGATAAAGTTACTATGGAACTGACACCGTATGACTTAAATCGTGGTCGCATCACCTATCGCTTTAAATAAGCATAGGGTCCACAAAGGAGGTACTAATGAAGGTTCAACCATCAGTTAAAAAGATATGCGAAAAATGTAAAATCATTAAACGCAAAGGCCGTGTAATGGTTATTTGCGAAAATCCAAAACATAAACAAAAACAAGGATAATCTGATAGGAGGTGGATGATTAGATGGCACGTATCGCCGGTGTAGATTTACCTCGTGATAAACGAGTGGAAATTGGTTTAACTTATATTTATGGTATTGGTCCGACTTTAGCATCTGAAATTATTGCTAAAACTGGCATCAATCCTGACACACGCGTTCGCGATCTTTCTGAAGATGAAGTAGCGAAAATCCGTGAATTGTTAGATGCTGATTACAAAGTAGAAGGTGACCTTCGTCGTGAAGAAGCTCTTAACATTAAACGCTTAATTGAAATCAACTCCTATCGAGGCAAACGTCATCGTATGGGTTTACCACTTCGTGGTCAACGTACTAAAACGAATGCACGTACTCGCAAAGGTCCTAGAAAAGCAATTGCTGGTAAAAAGAAATAAGATAAAGGAGGGATAAAGCGTGGCTAAAAAAGTTGTTAGAACTAAAAGAAAAGAAAAGAAACATATTGAATCCGGTGCGGCTCATATTCGTTCTACATTCAATAACACTATCGTAACTTTGACAGATACAAACGGTAATGCGTTGTCTTGGGCTTCCGCTGGTGGCTTGGGCTTCCGTGGTTCTCGTAAATCCACTCCATTTGCTGCTCAAATGGCTGCTGAACAAGCTGCTAAAGCTGCAATGGAACATGGCCTTCGCACTGTTGAAGTATTCGTAAAAGGTCCTGGATCCGGCCGTGAAGCTGCAATCCGTGCTTTACAAGCTGCAGGTCTTGAAGTTACTTCCATTAAAGACGTAACTCCAATTCCTCACAATGGTTGTCGCCCTCCAAAACGCCGTCGTGTATAATTTATAGCGACCGATATGATACGGTGCTATAATTAACTATGAACGTGTGTTATATAGGAGGATGTTCCTGATGAGCGAAGAAAAGAAACTTAAAATCGAGAAAGTGGACATCGCCGATGGCGGTCGTTATGGTAAGTTCGTATGTGAACCATTAGATCGTGGTTATGGTATCACTCTCGGTAATAGCTTACGCAGAATTTTGCTTTCATCCTTGGATGGGGCAGCTATCACCTCTATCAAAATTGATGGAGTTCTTCATGAATTCTCTACTATTCCTGGTATTCGCGAAGACGTTACGGATATCATCCTTAACTTAAAGCAATTGTGCATCAAAGTTGAAGAAGAAGCACAATTACCTTTGGAAGTTCATTTTGACTTCCAAAAGGATGGAATATTGACAGCTGCTGATTTGGCTGAACAATTCCCACCAGAGGTAGAAGTATTGAATCCTGAACTCGTGATTGCGACAATGGATGAGACAGCTCATCTCGTAATGGACGTAGTAATCGAACGAGGTAAAGGCTATGTTCCTTCAACGAAGAATAAAAAAGATACTGATGTTATTGGTTGTATTCCAATCGATTCCATCTTCTCTCCAATTCTTCGTGCTAAATACGAAGTGAGTGATGTTCGTGTAGGCAATGAAATGGACTTCGACAAACTTACATTAGAAGTTTGGACTGATGGCTCCATTACTGCTGCTGATGCAGTGGCAAAATCTGCTGCCATTATGATTGGTTATTTAGGGAACTTCACTAAATTAGCGCATTCTGCAGATGTTGTAGATGTAAACACTGGTGAAGGCGGTATCGTTATAGATCCAGTAGGTTCCGATAATGAAGAACCAGCTGTAGATGACGGCCCAGCAAAGATTTCCATCGATGAGTTGGAACTCTCTGTTCGTGCGTATAACTGCTTGAAACGTGCTGGCATTAATACAATTGCAGACTTGCTAGACAAAACCATTGATGACTTAGGAAAAGTTCGCAACTTAGGTAAAAAATCTATCGATGAAATTGAGGAAAAACTCAATAATCATCCAGGTGGTTTTCAACTTAAACAAAAAGGCGAATAAGGAGGAAGACGAATGTACAGAAAATTAGGCCGCGACAGCTCCGCTCGTAAAGCGTTGTTCCGTAGCATGTTAACATCTTTCTTCCAATATGAGCGTATTGAAACGACTGAAGCTAAAGCGAAAGAACTTCGTTCTTTAGCTGATCAAATGGTAACTTTGGCTAAACGTGGTGATCTTCATGCACGTCGCCAAGTTCTTGCATACCTCATGGATGAAAGTGTAGTAAAAAAATTGTTTGATACAATTGCTCCAAAATATGCAGACCGTCAAGGCGGTTACACTCGTGTAATCAAAACTGGTCTTCGCAAAGGTGACGCTGTACCTTTGGCTATTATCGAGTTAGTTTAATCAAACTCATACGGTGTTGTAACTTATGTTGCAGCACCGTTTTTTTATTGTCAATTTTATGGTACAATCGACTAGTATAATATCGTAATATGTTAGCAGTTATCGTAAAGGATGAATATGTATTGTCAACCTTTTGCATAATATCTAAGACATTATTAAATTCAAGTTCTATTAAATAGGATAAATTGAAATATGGGGATTATGCACAACATGAGTATGATAGATGATGCAAATGGTTCTACTTTCATAGAAACGAAATTGACTAGAAAGATATGAGGTTATCCATGAATGAACAAGACATTATGATTGAGGTCAATCATATGAGTCATATTTATACTGATGAAAACGGCAATGATGTACGTGCCTTGGATGATGTGAATCTATCCATTAAGCGTGGTGAATTTGTTTGTATCATTGGCACTAATGGCAGTGGTAAAAGTACGCTTGCCAAGCATTTTAATGTGTTATTACAACCTAGTGAAGGTCATATCAATGTATGTGGCTTTGATACGCGGGATGAAGCGCATATTTGGAATATTCGCCAACATGTAGGAATGGTATTCCAAAATCCTGATAACCAAATCGTAGCGGCCGTTGTAGAGGAGGACGTTGCCTTTGGTCCAGAAAACTTAGGTATTCCTAGTGCAGAAATTAGACAACGTGTCGATGCAGCGTTAGCTGCTGTTAATATGACTGAATATAGAGAACATGGTCCCCATTTATTATCGGGCGGACAAAAACAACGTATTGCTATCGCAGGTGTATTAGCGATGAAGCCTGATTGCATCGTTCTTGATGAACCAACAGCGATGCTCGATCCAAAAGGTCGCCGCGAAGTGCTTGAAACAGTTCACAAGCTCAATAAGGAAGAGGGCATTACGATTGTATATATTACGCACTTCATGGAGGAAGCTGTTACGGCAGACCGAGTTGTGGTTATGAAAAATGGTGTGAAATTACATGATGGTACGCCTCGTGAAATTTTTAGCCATGTAGATACTTTAAAAGGGCTGGGCCTCGATGTACCGGTAGCCTCTGAGATTGCTTTCAAATTGAATGCTAAAGGTTATGAAGTGGGTAAGAGTATCATTAATAATGAAGAGTTAGCAAAGGGGCTTAAAGGCTCAAAGTTAGGCAAGCAATTATCCGCTATACACTCAACAGATGCTCCAAGAGGGGAGGGAACCCATTAATGGCGATTGTGTTAGATAATATTACATATACCTACGGCATGGGTACCCCTTTTGAAAAAACTGCGCTTCGTGGTGTATCACTTACCATTGAAAATGGGGAGTTTCTAGGTGTTATCGGTCATACTGGTTCCGGTAAATCCACCTTTGTACAACATCTAAATGGGCTATTACATCCTACAACTGGTACAGTTACTGTCAATGGTGTAGATATTAGCGCCTCCACAGAGGAAGCTAAAAAAATGCGTCATAAGGTGGGGATGGTATTCCAGTATCCAGAGCATCAATTGTTTGAAGAAACCATCGCTCAAGATATCGCCTTTGGTCCTAAAAATTTAGGGCTTAGTGCTGATGACGTAGACGAGCGTGTGCGAGATGCGATGAAGTTCGTAGGGCTCGATTATGACACATATGCAGAACGTTCTCCATTCCATTTATCTGGTGGTCAAATGCGCCGCGTGGCTATTGCTGGCGTAGTGGCTATGGATCCAGATTTTCTCGTGCTCGATGAACCATCTGCTGGTCTTGATCCATTTGGACGGGAAGAAATCTTTGAAGAAATCATTCGACTTCATAAAGAAAAGGGAATCACTGTAATTCTTGTATCTCACAATATGGAAGATATTTCTCGCATGGCTTCTCGTCTTGTAGTACTCGATAAAGGGCGTATCGTTCTCGATGGTGAACCGATGGACATCTTTAATAATCATCGTGATGAATTACAGGCTGTCGGTGTAGATGTACCGCCAGTGTCCGTTACCATGGAATATTTGCGCGAACAAGGTCTTGATGTGTCTAATCGCGTACTATCTGTAGATGATGCGGTGCGAGCAATTCTCGAAGGAGGTAACCATGTTAAATAATATAACTATTGGTCAATACTTCCCAGGAAACTCTTTTTTGCATCGCATGGATCCACGCGCAAAGATTATTGCTACTACCATATTCGTTGTAGCCATATTCTTGGCGAATTCTCCATTGGCATATGGCGTTGTAGGTGGGTTTACCATCTTTGCAATGTTGTTATCACGTTTGCCGTTACGTCTGATGTGGTCTGCTATCAAACCGCTTTGGATTATCATCGTATTTACTATGGGGATTCATATTTTTACGACACCAGGCAATCCAATTTTTCAATGGGGGATTATCAATATTACCGACCATGGCGTGGCAATGGGCCTTCAAATGGCGGCACGCTTAATCTTCTTAATCTTGTTTTCTTCTTTGTTGACCTATACCACATCACCAATTCGCTTAACTGATGGTATCGAGCACTTGCTCAATCCGTTTCGTCGCATAGGTGTTCCTGCTCATGAGCTGGCTATGATGATGACTATTGCGCTGCGTTTCATCCCTACTTTATTGGACGAGACGGATCGTATTATGAAAGCACAATCTGCCCGTGGTGCAGACTTTGTGACAGGCTCTATCATTCAACGGGCTAAAAATATGGTGCCTCTTTTAGTGCCATTATTTATTAGTGCGTTTCGACGGGCCGATGAATTAGCTATCGCTATGGAGGCGCGTTGCTATAGAGGTGGCGTCAATCGTACACGTATGAAAGAATTACAAGTTACCTATGTCGATTATATCGGCGTCGGTGCTGTTGTCTTGATTACGATTATACTCATTGCATTATGGTGGCTTGGCCTATGAGAAATATACGGATCATAGTGGCTTATGATGGTACAGATTTAGCCGGTTATCAAAAGCAACCTAATGATAAGGGGTTAACGGTACAAGGGTGTTTGGAATATGGTTTATCACGTATTTGTAATGAACCCATTCAAATTTATGGTGCCTCTCGTACGGATGCGGGTGTACATGCTAAATTTCAAGTTTGTACATTTCAAACGTCGGGGACTATACCAGTAGAAAATATTCCTCGCGCCATGATAGCTCATATTCCTAAGGATATAGTCGTTCTAGAAGCGGTAGAAATTCCGTTAGATTGGAAGCCACGATGGAATATATACGGTAAAGAGTATGTATATACGATTCATAATCAGCTCATTGCAGATCCTTTGACGCAGCGATATCATTGGCATGTGAAAAAGCCCTTAAATATTGCTCGTATGCAGGCTGCAGGTAATGAACTAGTAGGTACGCATGACTTTACAACCCTAAAGGGCACCAACTCAACTCCGGCGGATCCTGTAAAGACAATTATGGGAATTCGTGTTGAGGCCCGAGGTTCACAGGTGACGATTTCTGTGATCGGTGATGGTTTTTTATATCATATGGTCCGCAATATTGCAGGCTTACTTGTAGATATAGGTCTTGGTCGTCGCAAGGTTGAGGATATTAAAGGATATTTAGCCGCTAAAGACCGGCGTGCTATAGGGAAAACTGCACCTGCTCAAGGTTTATGTTTAGAAGAAATATTCTTCACTGAAGAGCGACAACAAGAGGTATTACGGAATAAATATTTTAGATGATTTGAGAATAAATATTCTATATAATTTTATATAGACTCTTTTTTTGATGTGAAAGTATAAAACGTTGAGCATAAATACTAAAAGGATACTACTTCAAAAGTAGTATCCTTTTTTTCTTATAATTTTTAGTTATAATGCCTTAATTTATACCTATTATTATGTGAAATGATACATTGTAAACCTAAAATATACATGATACAATGGCGATATAAGACAGGTTCGTACTATAAAACATTAACATAGTAAGGTAGACTCTTGTCAGCAGTGTAATTTTTATCCTAAGGAGGGTGAATCTCTTGCAAAAACGTAAAGATTTTATCTGGAAAATGGGCGGCCAACAAGGTGAAGGTATCGAGAGTTGCGGCGAAATTATGGCCACAATCCTTGCTAAAGAAGGCTACTCTTTGTATAGCCAACGTTTATTTGCATCTCGCATCAAAGGTGGTCATACTACATTCGCATTGCGCGTAGCATTGGAACAAATTATGTCCATTGGTGAAGGGGTAGACTTCTTGCTTTCCCTTGATCAAGAAACCGTTGATATGCACGGTTCCGAAGTACGCGATGGTGGATATATCATCTGTGATAGCAAAGTTAATCCAGACTTTGCTAAATTTGAAGGTACAAAGATTAATTGCTTATCTTTGCCTATCTCTGAAACAGCAATGAAACAAGGCTCCTTGTTGATGCGTAATATCGTAGCCCTTGGAATGTCCGTAGCGCTTCTTGGCTTTGATACTAAGATGTTTAAAGATGCTATTACTGAGAAATTTGCAAAGAAATCCCAAGAGATTATTGATAAAAACTTGGCTGCTTTCGATGATGGTCATAGCCTTGTAATGGAAAAATTAGGCGATGTTGAAATCGATACATTGCCAGCGCCTGGTAAGAAAGATCAAATGTTCTTATTAGGTAACGAAGCATGTGCTCTTGGTGCTATTGCAGCAGGCTCCCGTTTTATGGCGTCTTATCCTATTACACCAGCATCCGAAGTTATGGAATACATGATTAAAACTATGGATAAGTTGGGCTCAACTGTTGTTCAAACAGAAGACGAAATCGCAGCATGTATGACAGCTATGGGTGGCGTATACGCAGGTGTTCGTGGTTTCACATGTACTTCTGGCCCAGGTCTTTCCTTGATGGCAGAATCCTTGTCTATGGCTTCTATGGCTGAATTGCCAATGGTTGTTATCGACGTTCAACGTTCTGGCCCATCCACTGGTATGGCTACAAAAGTTGAACAATCCGATATTGATGCGGCTTGCTACAATGCACATGGCGACTACTCTGGTATCGTAATTTCTCCAACATCTATCGAAGAATGCTTCTATGAAATTCAAAAAGCTTTCAACTTGGCAGAAATGTATCAATGTCCAGTTATCTTTATGCCTGACTTACAACAAGGTTTGAATAAACAATCCGTTCCTTCCTTCGATTTGAATCGTGTACCTATTAATCGCGGTAAAATGATGAAAGAAGCTGAACTTCCTGAATTGGTACAACCTAACTACTTCAAACGCTTTGAATTGACTGAAGATGGCATTTCTCCACGTACAATTCCAGGCATGAAAAATGGTCTTTTCCTTTCCACAGGTTTAGAGCATAATGAAGAAGGTAAACCAGCAGAAGCGCCTACAATGCACGTAGCGCAAACTG
>ERZ1032091.365-NODE-365-length-9992-cov-7.661467_pt1 | contig 9992 bp, 8 predicted proteins | sample MGYA00518165_ERZ1032091 | MGnify/ENA primary metagenome ERZ1032091 (study PRJEB33719, sample SAMN04261302) | wastewater metagenome | biome: rural village; feature: human; material: feces | host: Homo sapiens | place: El Salvador | collected 2013-01-07 ...
GTCCCAGTATTTTTTATATGTAATGTAATAAATTTCTTTCTGTTTGTAAATTTTTCTTTTAAATTTAATTTTATCATCGCTGATTTTTATCATTTTACAATATCCTTCCGAACAATAGTGCTTACATAGGAATTATAAACTCACTTTACCTCTTTGCAGTTTTATTATACTATTTTAAAACAATATTTGTCAAGATTTGTATTAGTAATTATAATACAGTTTGCTTAAAATTCTGAATAAAATAAATATTCGCTACATCTTTGCTTTTGTAGGAATGTTGTGCTATAATTTATGTGAACAGAAATTTGAACTGATTTAAGCTCAAGTTGCGCTGTATTATGAATTTATCAGCAAAAGCAGGTGATTTTATGGCTTTCGATACATTTGACGAGGGTATAAACCTTGGTGGAATGAGAAGCAAAAATGAAATTAAAACTTTGATATGTTATTTATATAATTCTGTAAAAGAAAATATGGACAAAGGAATCGTCATACAGGCAATTCTTAAGCAAGGACTTGCCAATTATTTTGAAACAAGCTCTGCGTTTGACGATCTTGTGATGAACGGAAATCTCATTCCTGCCGATGATGAGCACAAAACATATTCTCTTACAAAAAACGGTGCTGAAATTGCGAAACAGCTTGACAGTACTGTTGCCTATACAATTAAAGAAAAAGCGTATGCGTGTGCGGTTAAGCTGCTTGCGGAAAAGAAAAAAGAAATTGAAAACAAAGTTAATATTATGAAGAATGACAACGGTTTTACTGTTGAATGTTCCGTATCCGGCGGAGATATGGAACTTATGAAGCTGGATATCTACGCTCCCGAAATGGAACAAGCGCTTATTTTAAAGAAGAATTTTCTTGACAATCCGAAAAAAGCGTACAAAATTATGCTTGCGCTCCTGACCAAAGACAAAGAAACCGTCGGTGAGGCTCTTGAGGAACTTTACGGCATTGTATAAAATTTCATACAAACAATTAAGGGGCTGTCGATGTGACCGCCCCTTCTGTGATTATTCAGAAAAAAAGATTAAGACCGAGCATTAGTGTCACTCCCGGTATTCCGCCTATTGCAGAAACTAAAAGCGACAGAGTGCTTATCGGCAAAGTTACACCTGTAAATGTCCCTGTCAGATTTACGGCAAAGAGGGTAAGCGTCCCAATTGCCATTGAAAGTACCGAACGCTTGAACGGATGCTTGCTTTTCCCGATATAATGCAGGACTGCAAAAATCAGAAAGGTTGAAAAAATAATCAGACATATTCCCCACCACGGCATTTTAAACAACTCCACATAAAAAATAAAACCGTCGGACTATCCGACGGTTAATTTTATGCTGATTGTTCGGTTTATATGCTTACAGCACACCGAATTTTGAAAGCACATTAAGTGCAATTACAAAAATAACAAATACAGCAGCAAATACTTTTGTCCAGCGTGAGAGGAACGCATCAATTGAACGAGCCTTATTCTTTGAGAAATAAGAGTCAGCAACACCTGTTACGGCACCGATACCCTGCTGATTACCCTCCTGAAGGATAATCACAACGATAATGGCAACAGATACGATTGCGAGCAATACGCCTAAAATAATGCCCCAAATGCTCATTTTTATCTTCCTTTCATTTTAATAAATACGAATAAAACAAATTCTGCTTTAATAACTGTTTTATAATACCACATAAACACAGCTTTTTCAAGAGATATTACAAGATTTTTATTTATTTTTTTTAGCTTAAATCAGGGAAAGCTGTTCGTTTTTTGAATCATCACTCACAGGCAACGCACCTCTTGCAGGAAGCGAGGCTGTTCTGTACCGCTTTGGATTTGTAAAAGTACCCTCTTTATAGCGTTCTACGCTGAAAAGTCTGTGACCTTTTTTTGGTTTGAGAACGGCAACACCCTGTGTTGAACGGGTGGTTTTAAGGGCAAGTGCGCCCGTGTGAACGAGGAGCATATTTCCTGATGACGCCTTGAAGAGTACCTCTTCGTCCTCAGGAATATAGAGAAGTCCGACAAGCGGAGATTTGTCGGAATATGCGCCCGTGAGCTTTTTACGGTTAGTCTTTGTTGCGTAGGATTCAAGCGGAACTTTTGCGGCCTTGCCGTTTTCAAAAGCAAAGAGCAGCATACCCTTGTAATCTTTTGTAGCAACCATTTTCACAGCATTTTCGCCTTCATCAAAGCCAAGCTTTGCGGCAACATAGTCACCGAGTACGCTTGCCTTTGTCTGTGCAAAATCATCAGCCTTTGCCTTATACACCTGACACTTGTCTGTAAAGAACAAAAGGTCGCAGTTGTTTGTGAACTCAAGCTCCTGAATGATTTCGTCACCGTCTTTGAGCTTTTGTTCACCGCTCATTCTGAGCGACTGCGGAGTAATCTTCTTGAAATATCCCTCTTTTGTAAAGAAAAGATTAACCGGATAATCGGGAATCTCAATTGCTTCTTCCTCGTACCTTGCAACATCATCATAGATTATGATACTCTTTCTCGGCTGACCGTATTTTTCGGCAATTGATTTGAGTTCTTTGACAATGATTGTCTTGATTTTTGCCTTACTCTTTAAGATTTCGTCAAGCTCGGCAATCTCTTTTTCAAGGTCTTCAAGGTCTTTTGTACGCTTTAAAATGTATTCACGGTTAAGATGACGAAGTTTTATTTCGGCAACATATTCAGCCTGTATTTCGTCAATTCCGAATCCTATCATAAGGTTTGGCACAACCTCGGATTCTTCATCGGTTTCACGGACAATCTTTACTGCCTTGTCAATATCGAGAAGAATTTTTTCAAGACCTCTTAAAAGATGAAGCTTGTCAGCTTTTTTGTTGCGGTCAAAATATGTTCTTCTTCTGACGCACTCAATTCTGAAAGCAATCCATTCTTCAAGCAACGCCTTTACACCGAGAACTCTCGGAACACCTGCGATAAGCACATTGAAGTTGCAGGCATAGGAGTCTTCAAGTGTAGTAAAACGGTAAAGCTTTGTCATAAGCTTGTCGGCATCAACGCCACGCTTGAGGTCAATTGTAATTTTAAGTCCGTCAATACCTGTTTCGTCACGAATATCGGAAATTTCCTTGACTTTACCCTGCTTTACAAGGTCGATTACCTTTTCAATGATAACCTCACAAGTTGTTGTAGCCGGGATTGAAAGAATATCTATACAGTTTGCAGACTTGTCATAGACATACTTTGCACGGAGCTTGATGCTTCCTCTGCCTGTTTCATAGACTTGATTGATGACATTTTCGTCATAGATAATCTGACAACCGCCTGTAAAATCAGGAGCCGGCAGAGTTGACTTTATATCATGGTCGGGATCACGGATAAGTGCCGCTGTTGTTTCGCAGATTTCACGCAGATTGAATGAACAGATATTTGACGCCATACCAACGGCAATGCCTGTGTTTGCATTTACAAGCACAGACGGAAAAGCAACCGGCAGAAGTGACGGTTCTTTCATTGTGTTATCGTAGTTATCTACAAAATCTACGGTATCCTTGTCTATATCACGAAACAGCTCGTTGCAGATTGCGTCAAGCTTTGCCTCAGTATAACGGGATGCCGCCCATGCCATGTCACGGCTGTAGAATTTACCGAAGTTACCCTTTGAGTCTACATACGGATGCAAAAGTGCCTCATAGCCCCTTGAAAGACGAACCATTGTGTCATAAATTGCAGAGTCGCCGTGAGGATTAAGCTTCATTGTTGCACCGACAATGTTTGCTGATTTTGTTCTACCGCCGTTCAGAAGTCCCATTTTGTACATCATATACAGGAGCTTTCTGTGCGACGGCTTGAACCCGTCAATTTCGGGAATTGCACGGGAGAGAATTACGCTCATTGCATACGGCATATAGTTCTCTCTGATAGTGGAAACGATTGGCTGTTCCACTATCTCACCCGCACCGTTGATTACACCGTGAGTTTTTGACTGTGAAGTTCTGCGGGGAGTCTTTGAAGATTTTTTCGCCATTTATTTCCACCTCCAATCAGCTTACATCAAGCTGGTCAATATATTCGTTGCCGTGTTCTACTATATAATCTTTTCTTCCCTGAAGATTGTCACCGAGAAGAACATCAAAAATTTCAGCTGTCTGTTCTGCATCGGCAGGAAGAACCTTGATAAGTCTGCGTGACTCGGGGTTCATTGTGGTAAGGTTCATCATATCGGGTTCGTTTTCACCAAGACCTTTTGAACGCTGAATTGTGAATTTCTCCTTGCCGAGCTGTTCAATGAACTTATCCTTTTCAACCTCATCGTATGCAAAATAAACATCGTTTTTGGATGTAATTTCATAAAGAGGCGATTCGGCAATAAACACCTTTCCTTCTTCAATGAGTGTAGGTGTAAGTCTGTAAAGCATGGTAAGCAAAAGAGTTCTGATCTGGAAGCCGTCAACATCGGCATCGGTGCAGAGAATAATTTTGCTCCAGCGAAGTGCGTTCATATCAAAGCTTGAAAGATTCTTGTTTGCTTTTGACTTAACCTCAACACCGCAACCGAGAACCTTGAGCAAATCGGTAATGATTTCGCTCTTAAAAATCTTATCGTAGTCGGCTTTCAGGCAGTTAAGTATTTTACCTCTGATTGGCATAATTGCCTGAAAATCGGGGTTTCTTGCCTGTTTACAGGCACCGAGAGCAGAATCACCCTCTACTATGAACAGTTCACGCTGTTCCGTGTCTTTGCTTCTGCAATCGACAAATTTAGCGACACGGTTTGTTATGTCGAGATTGCCCGAAAGCTTCTTCTTTATATTAAGTCGTGTTTTCTCCGCATTTTCACGGCTGCGCTTATTGATAAGCACCTGTTCGCAGATTTTTTCTGCCTCAAGCGGATTTTCAATAAAATAAACTTCAAGACTCTGACGGAGAAATGCAGTCATAGCGTCCTGAATACCCTTGTTTGTAACCGCCTTTTTGGTCTGGTTTTCATATGATGAAACACTTGAAAAAGACGAAATAACGCACACAAGGCTGTCCTCAACATCATCATATTTAATTTTGCTTTCGGTTTTGTTATATTTATTATTCTGTTTTAAGTAGCTGTCAATCTGGTAAACAAAGGCATTCCGCACCGCCTTATCGGGAGCGCCGCCGTGTTCAAGCCAGCTTGAGTTGTGGTAGTATTCGGTGAGATGCACTTTATTTGAAAATGCAACCGAAATATCCATTTTGCACTTATATTCAGGCTTATCGTCACGGTCACGGGTTTTAACCTCGGTTTCCCAATGCTGAATTGAGCTGAGTCCGTTTTCACCGACTACCTCGGCAACATGGTCAACAATACCGTTTACATAGTTATAGCTTGTTGTATCAAAGCTTTTGCCGTTTTGATTGCGGAAAACAAATTCAATTCCTGCGTTGACAATAGCCTGTCTTTTCATTATGTCAAGAAAATATTCGGGCTGAATGTCTATATCCGTAAAGACTTCGAGGTCGGGTTTCCAATGAATTTTTGTACCCGTATCCTTTTTGCTGTACGGTTCTTTTTTGAGCTTGCCGACAATCTCGCCTTTTTCAAAGCGGAGAGTGTATCGGTAGCCGTCACGGCGGATATCAACATCCATATACTCGGAGCTGTACTGGGTTGAACAAAGACCGAGACCGTTCATACCAAGGGAAAATTCGTAGCTCTCACCCTCGTTGTTATTATACTTACCGCCGGCATATAGTTCGCAGAAAACCAGTTCCCAGTTGTAGCGCTTTTCGTTTTCGTTGTAGTCAACGGGAATTCCTCTGCCGTGATCTTCAACCTCAATTGAGCCGTCGGAATAGCGTGTAACTGTGATTTTTTTACCGTAACCCTCTCTCGCCTCGTCTATTGAGTTTGAAAGAATCTCAAACACGGAGTGCTGACAGCCGTCAATACCGTCCGAGCCGAAAATTACGGCAGGACGCTTACGGACACGGTCGGCACCCTTTAGCGTTGTGATACTGGTATTATCATAATCGGTGGTTTTCTTTCTTGGCATTTTACTCTTCCTTTATCATTTTTCACCACGCAGTTTTTTGATTTTGTCACGCAGATATGCGGCGTGTTCAAATTCAAGCAACTTTGCGGCAGCTTTCATTTCCTTTGTCAGTTTTTCTGTCAACTGTTGTTTTTGTGCCTTTGAAAGCTTTTTTGTATTTTTAAATTCACTGTCATCGTGAGTAGAAATTTCAAGTATATCGCTGACCTTTTTGACAATAGTCTTCGGAACGATGCCGTGTTCAACATTATATTTATTCTGAATTTCACGGCGGCGCTGTGTTTCGGTTATTGCAACCTTCATTGACGGTGTTACGCTGTCGGCATACATAATAACCGTACCCTCGCTGTTTCGTGCGGCTCTGCCGGCAATCTGAATAAGCGAACGGGTTGAACGGAGAAATCCCTCTTTGTCGGCGTCAAGTACGGCAACAAGAGAAACCTCGGGAATATCAAGTCCTTCACGCAGAAGGTTGATTCCGACAAGAACATCAAATTCTCCGAGTCTTAAATCACGGACAATCTCCATTCTTTCAACGGTGTCAATATCATGGTGCATATAACGAACCCTGATACCCAGCTTTTCAAGATATGCGGTAAGGTCTTCCGCCATTTTCTTGGTAAGGGTTGTGACAAGTGTTCTTTGATTTTTGGCTGTACGGATATTGATTTCGGACACAAGGTCATCAAGCTGACCTTCGGTTGGTCTTACCGAAATTTCAGGATCAAGAAGTCCTGTAGGTCTGATAATCTGTTCTGCAACAACAGCCGATTTTTCAAGCTCAAAATCGCCCGGCGTTGCGCTTACATAAACAGCCTGATTTATTTTTGAATAGAATTCGTCAAAGTTGAGCGGACGGTTATCAAGTGCAGACGGAAGTCTGAAACCGTAGTCAATAAGGCTCTTTTTTCTTGCATAGTCACCCGCAAACATTCCCCGTACCTGTGGAAGCGTTACATGGGACTCATCGACAAAGAGCAGAAAATCATCGGGGAAATAGCTTAAAAGCGTGTACGGCGATGAGCCTGGCGCTCTGCCCGACATTATTCTTGAATAGTTCTCAATGCCCGTACAAAACCCGATTTCCTGCAGCATTTCCATATCGTACCTTGTACGCTGTTCAAGCCGTTGTGCCTCAAGGAGCTTTCCGTTTTCACGGAAATATGCAAGTCTTTCCTCAAGCTCCCTGTCAATTTCCGCAAGAGCCTTTTTCATCTTATCCCCCGACACAATGTAGTGTGACGCAGGATAGATTGCGGCATGTTTCAGAACAGCTTTGAGTTCGCCCGTAAGCGGATTGATTTCGGAAATCCTGTCGATTTCATCTCCGAAAAATTCGACACGGATTATAGAATCGTTTGATGCGGCAGGGAAGATTTCAACCACATCACCACGAACCCTGAATTTATTACGGGTAAAGCTTACATCATTGCGTTCATACTGCAGTTCAACAAGCTTTTTTACAAGCTCATCACGGGACTTTTCCATTCCGGGACGAAGTGAGATTACCATATTTCGGTAGTCAATAGGATCGCCCAGGCTGTATATGCAAGAAACCGAGGCAACAATAATTACATCTCGTCTTTCGGAAAGTGCAAGCGTTGCGCTGTGGCGTAGTTTATCAATCTCATCATTGATTGAACTGTCTTTTTCAATATAAGTATCCGTCTGTGCAACATATGCCTCAGGCTGATAGTAATCGTAGTATGACACAAAATATTCAACCGCATTTTCAGGAAAGAACTCTTTGAACTCACTGCAAAGCTGAGCCGCAAGAGTTTTATTGTGTGCAAGCACAAGTGTCGGTCTTTGAACTTTCTGAATAACATTAGCCATTGTAAAAGTTTTACCCGAACCCGTTACACCGAGGAGCGTCTGTTCACGGTTGCCTGCATTTATACTGTTTACAAGCTTTTCGATTGTCTGCGGCTGGTCGCCTGTCGGCTGATATTTTGAATGAAGTTTAAATTCCATAATACGCATCACATTCCAAATACGGATTTTTTATTATGTTTCCTGTTACAAGGCTCTTTATTACAAAAGTCCTGTAACAGAAAACATATCCGAACAAAATTTCGATTTTAATTATAGAACAGATGTTTTAAATTGTCAAATGTTTCTTTTAAAGAACATTATTACTTTTCATAATAGAAGATGTTCCCCGCAAGCCTGCTTTCACGGAGAGAAACATAATCATCATCGGTTATTATGAAATGGTCGATAAGCTCAACTCCGACAGTTGCAAGCGTACTCTTCAAAACTATTGTTGTGTCAAGGTCGCTTCCCGAAGGCAGAGCCGTTCCGCTGGGATGATTATGTGCTATAAACGCAGTTTTGGCATTGTGACGAAGTGACAAATCAACAATTTTTCTGACGGGCATATCGGATGAATTGAGCGAACCTTTTGAAATTATATCAAAATAAATCATCTTGCCCTTTGCATCACCGAGCATGAGAGCGACGCATTCGTTTGTTCGACCGATAAATTTTGCTTTAAATATTTTACCGAGATTTTCATAGTCGATAATATTATCATGTGACATCTTTGATTCGGTATAAAGTCTTGCCATTTCGGGCAACATTTTGAGCAATGCAGCGGCATTTTCAGACAGACCGAACTCCTTCATAAGCTCGTCAATCGGAGCGTCACACACTCCGCCGACAGTGATATAACGGTCAAGCAGACGGTGTGCAAGAGGATTTGTGTCCTTCCTCGGAATAGCATAGTAAAGGAACATTTCAAGAGCCTCGTGAGTTTCAAACACATCAAATCCGTTTTCTATGAACTTTTTACGCATTCTTTCGCGATGACCGCTGTGTTCGTTATCGGTTGTCCGTGCCATATTATCCCCACCGCAAAATAAGTTTTTTCAAACTTTGGGGGCGGATAAAACCGCCCCGACTGATTATTTATACGATTATTCCTTCACACCGTACTGCTCATAATAAGCGTCAATAGCGGCTTTGAGCTTGTCATCAATAACAACCTTGCCCTTATATTCTTTGTTGTAAAGGTGTTCAACAACCTCAGCCATTGTTACGATTGCGGTTGTTTTAAGACCGTACTTCTCTTCAATCTCGGAAAGTGCGCTCTTTGTACCCTTACCACGCTCCATACGGTCAACGGAAACAACAAGACCGATTGGGTTTACATCGCCCTGAGCCTTGATAATCGGGAGAGTTTCTTCAATTGATGTGCCTGCTGTTGTAACATCTTCGATGATAACAACCTTGTCACCGTCATTGATAGGACTACCGAGAAGAATACCCTTGTCACCGTGATCCTTAACTTCTTTTCTGTTTGAGCAATAACGGATATCCTGACCGTATTTTTCGCTGATTGCGATAGTTGCGGCAACAGAAAGCGGAATGCCCTTGTATGCAGGTCCGAAAAGAACATCAAAACCAAGACCGAACTTGTTGTTGATAGCTTCTGCATAATACTGACCAAGACGGCGGAGCTGAGCGCCTGTTCTGTAGAAACCTGTGTTTACGAAGAAAGGAGTTTTTCTTCCGCTCTTTGTAACAAAATCGCCAAATTTGAGAACCTGACAATCAACCATAAATTCAATGAATTCCTTTTTGTAAGCTTCCATCAATAAAACCTCCGATACAAAATAGCTTTCGGACAAACATCTGTAATATCCGACAGTTTTACACAATTCAACATTGTAAATTCTACCACAATATCTTGTTTTTGTAAATGACAGTTACACAGCTGTAATCAATATGTAGTGCATAGCCTTGCAAATCAAAAAATTTTTACATTTTTCTTTTTCGTTTTTGACTACCGTTTTAACTATTTACGCTTGACTTTATAGAACAAGTGTTCTATAATTGAATAAAAACAAATGTTCGAGGTGATGCGTTGTGAATATTAATTGTGCCGTTGACAAAAGCAAATATAAAAAAGACAGGGTTATTCTTCACAGCGACTGTAACGGATTTTATGCGAGCGTTGAGTGTTTGCATCACCCTGAAATCAGGAACAAACCTGTTGCCGTGAGC
>ERZ1032091.377-NODE-377-length-9715-cov-43.004555_pt1 | contig 9715 bp, 6 predicted proteins | sample MGYA00518165_ERZ1032091 | MGnify/ENA primary metagenome ERZ1032091 (study PRJEB33719, sample SAMN04261302) | wastewater metagenome | biome: rural village; feature: human; material: feces | host: Homo sapiens | place: El Salvador | collected 2013-01-07 ...
TTTATATAGTATTATAATGTGTTAAAAAGTCCGAAAACAGTTTGAAATGTTTACATATTTACAAAGTTACATGTTTACAATGTGCTTAACGGGTGGTATATTATAGATATAAATAAGGCACTACTGATAGTTGGTTAGTCCAGATTTAATAAGTTACAAAAAAGTAACCGCAATCCTTTGGCTGAGGGGCGGTTACTTTTTTGATTGATTAATATATGCAATCAGAGGGTTCAGTCCCCCTGTTGAAGGACTAACCGCCTACCATTCTCATGTAGTGCCTTGTCTTATTTTATCAAACACATTGTTGCATGACAAGATATTTTGTCAGAATCCATATATGCAAATAATTTGAAATATAAGTGGCAGCTATGAAAATTATGTTAGTATTATCAAATGCAGAAGGAGATTGTAATAAGCCAATACAACTTACAGACAACAAAGCAAAATCAGAAATGGAAAAGTTGCAAAACTTATAGGAAGATATTATTTAAAGAATAAAATCAACAGATATTCTTTTAGAAAAATTTGCCCAAAAGACATTTGGGGGAGATGCAGGAACAGCGAAAACCCGCTAACCTTTCGGCTAACGGGTTTCGTTGTTTTATAGTTATCTAAAGGAATGAGAGTAAAGTGTGACATCTTGGGTCGCCCCAAGATGCCGTTACTTTATGAGGGGGGAGATAGTTGTTTATCAACTATCTGAGTATTAGTATACGGAATAAATGTGTCCAAAGTATGTTGAATCTATTAAAGAAATAGAAAAATTCTTATGAAATTCTTAAAACATGTCAGGATTTTGGAATCCGTATTGTATTCCCGGCATAGATCAGATTTGGATTTTGAATGTTGTTTAATGCTTGCAAAGTGGCAATAGTTGTTCCAAATCGCTGGGCAATTTCACTCAGCGTATCTCCGGATCGTATCACATAAGCGGTATATTGCGGGGCGGGTGGTTTCGGTTTCTGAGACAAATGATTTAGTCCTGCATTTTTTATAATAGAAGGATAATCAACAAAAACATAGTCCAGATCAACGTCCCCGGATATTCCGGCGATCTCTCCCTGACTTGTGAATTGCCACATCTGGCAGTCTGTATTATCCAGCTTGCTGTTATAAAAAGCGTACCACAGTGCATATCTTGAAGAAAGTGACAGAAGACGGTACGTTTTGAGGAAATTCCGGTTGCTGTAATACATTGCAAAATATCCGTTTTTTTCCATTCTGCCACAAAAATTTTGCACAATTTTTCCTACGGTTTCCGGTGTGAAAGTAACTCCGTTTTGTGCGGCATAGTTTACAGATGCCTGTTCAATATCGTAGCATACAGGATAATCGAGACGATAACCGGAGATTGCTTTGAGACAGCCATCAGCTTCCTGACGTGCAATCTCCGGAGTCAGGGCATAGCAGAACCAATAGACTCCGATCGGGAGACCAATCCGGTTACATTCTGAGGCATTGCGTTTAAATTGTGGATCAATCGTGTTAAAACCATAGCCGGCACGGAGCATGGCAAACTGATAGCCTGCGGCTTTGACCTTTTCCCAATCTACATTTCCTTGAAATTCGCTGACATCCAGTCCTTTTATTTGCATTATATAATCCTTTCATAAAATATAAAAACGGGTTTCTTATGTTTATTATATGAAAATATGAGGAATATGTGCAGAGTAGCAGTGATTGTTTTTCATAAGGATTATAACGGCATTGTTACAAACAGAAATGAAATCGAATTAAGAATTTCCTAAGATTTTCCCCAATGGCTCTTAAAAAAATGAGAATATCATGTATACTGTAAAGGAGGTGATGAAAATGTATAGTATTTTAGTTTGTGATGATGATAAAGAAATAGTAGAAGCAATTGAAATATATCTTACACAGGAAGGGTATCAGGTTCTGAAGGCTTATGATGGGATGCAGGCATTAAAGATGCTGGAGACGGAAACGGTGCATCTTTTGATTCTGGATGTTATGATGCCGTGTCTGGACGGGATCAGGGCGACTTTGAAGATCCGTGAAACGAACAGTATTCCAATTATCATTTTATCGGCAAAATCTGAAGATGCGGATAAGATTCTGGGGTTGAATATCGGAGCGGATGATTATATGACAAAACCATTCAATCCACTGGAGCTGGTTGCAAGAGTGAAATCTCAGCTTCGTCGTTACACACAGCTTGGCGGGAATGTGAGTAGTACGCAGGAGACGATTTATGAGGTTGGCGGCCTTCGGATCAATGATGATCTGAAAGAAGTAACGGTAGACGGAGAAATGGTGCGCCTTACTCCGATTGAATACAATATTTTATTGCTTTTGATGAAGAATCAGGGAAGAGTATTTTCGATTAATCAGATTTACGAATCCATCTGGAATGAAGATGCAATCGGAGCGGATAATACGGTAGCAGTACATATTCGTCATATCCGGGAGAAGATTGAGATCAATCCAAAGGAACCGCGATATTTGAAAGTGGTATGGGGAGTAGGATATAAGATCGAGAAATTATAGAAGGGAGTTTTTCATGAGTAAATGGTATAAAAGTGCGCTTGTAAAAGGCATTTTGATCTTTCTTTCTGTTCTTTCGGCAATTACGGCACTGCTGAGTCTGGTGATTATTTCCACATATTCTGTAAGTGTAAAAGAAATCTGGAATAAAAAGCCGACAGAGTATACAGATTCCAAAGAATTTGAGAATCAGATGTGCCGGGCTACGATGGATGTTTTAGGTCAGATTTCCTATGAAGATATTTTCGAGACAGATGGAAAATACAATCCGGATAAGCTGATCGATATCATGCAGTATGGATATAACGGAAGGCACTATGATGAAGAGACGGAAAGACTGCGGTATAAACTCTCGGATCTTCAGAAATGGAGTGAGGAGTATCAAAATAACTATGCAACGCAGGAAAATCCCATCGTTGTCTGTCAAAAAGCAGATAAAACCTATCATTACTATTACTGGGATGAATTTTTAAGTCTGCTGAAAAAGAAAACGCTGACAGTGGATATAGATGGATATACATCTGATGAGATTGTAAATGCACTGGCTTCTGGAAATGTGAGTCTCAGTCAATTTGCCGGACATGATATTCTGGATGAAAAAGGCGAGACGGTGTACCGGGATTTCTGGGGATTCAGTGGTGCCATTGAAGAAGAGGCGCGGCCGGATGGAGGAAATAATATTCTGGATGTTGTAAATCAGACGCCGCGGCTGAATGGAAAGCTGAGTGAAGTGTATGCACAATTGGGCAGCATCCTGTCAAATCTTTATTATGATTTCCAGTCTTATCAGAACAGTGCAGAATGGACAGAGGGAAATACAAACTTTGCCTATATTTTTGTTGATAAAGAAACAAAAAAAGTTTATACAAATCGCAAGGAATATCAGGATTACAACAGTGTAAAAGAAAATATCTCAGATATTCAGAAAAATGCGAAGTATATGATTGTTCAGCCAAAGCTTTCTGATTTTAAGACCAATATGGATATCACAGCAAATGACTGGAAGGAGTTTGTAAAGTCACAGCGCAGAAACAGCAACGGTGATTTTATTTTTGCAGCGGCAGTAGATACCAGGTTTTCAATACAGGATTCTTTTTATCTGGATAAGAAATTATATGATGAATATGCACCTTATATCAATCGTGCGGTGATCCTGCTCGGTGCGGCAGTATTACTGATAATCGTGAGTTTGATATGGCTGACAGTGATCGCCGGAAGAAACAACCGAAGTGACGGAGTGCATTTGAATGTATTTGACAGATGGAAAACGGAGCTTGCAGCAGTGTTTGTGATTGGGATCTGGATAATTCCGATGATGTTCTGGATGAATAATGGGAATATGGCCCTCGGGTATTTTGCAGAAAGCACGGATTTGATGACTGCAACGATCGGATATTCTTATGAATATGCATCCGGATATGTTCCGACAATGCAAGATATGATCCAACTTGCATGTACAGCGGCTTATACCATGATCATGTTCCTGGTCGGATATCTGAGCCTGGTCCGCAGGATAAAAGCGGGAACGATGTGGAAGAACAGCGTATTGTATGCGTTTTGCAGATTCTTTAGAATATTCTGGAGAAACAGAAATGTGGTGTGGAGAATGGTTGTATCAGGGGTGATTCTGATTGGAATCCACTGGATGCTGGCATTATTCAGAACGCCGGGATTTGTGCTGATCACGCTGGCAGCAGATGCATTCATTGTGTATTATCTGGTATTGAATGCGATTGCAAAGAATAAAATCATAAAAGGAATCAAAGCAGTTGCAGGAGGAGATCTGGAATATCAGATTTCTCTGGAACATCTCAGAGGAGAACAGCGTGAAGTAGCAGAAATGCTGAATGATATCGGAACCGGATTGCAGAAGGCTGTGGAAAAAAGCGTGAAAAGCGAGCGTCTGAAAACGGATCTGATCACAAATGTATCTCATGATATCAAAACACCGCTAACTTCCATTATCAATTACGTGGATATCCTGAAACGATCCAATATTGAAGATCCTAAGATACAGGGGTATCTGGAAATTTTGGAGGCAAAAGCACAGCGTCTGAAAACATTGACAGAGGATGTTGTAGAAGCATCCAAGGTGAGCAGCGGGAATATCAATCTGCAGTTGATGGATGTCAATCTGGTAGAGATGATGAATCAGACGACGGGAGAGTTTGCAGAAAAATTTGAACATAAGAATCTGGAGCTGATTCAGACACTTCCAAATGAGCCGGCGATTATTCATGTAGATGGAAGAAGAATGTGGAGAGTATTGGAGAATCTTTATAATAATGCGGCGAAGTATGCAATGCCGGGGACGAGAATTTATGCAGATCTGCGCACTGATAAGGATGAAGTGATATTTTCTTTGAAAAATGTTTCGGAGTATCCGCTCAATTTCTCAGCAGATGAACTGACAGAACGTTTTATTCGCGGTGATATTTCAAGGAGTACCGAAGGAAGCGGACTGGGATTATCGATTGCGAAAAGTCTGGTACAGATGCAGGGCGGAAAACTGGAATTATATCTGGACGGAGATCTTTTTAAGGCGACAGTTCGTTTTAGAAAAGCAGATAAAAAAGAACAAGATTCATGTTTTTTCAGAGAGAATTCTGAAGAAGAGTAGGAGAGGCGGGAATTTTTCCCGTCTTCTTTTAATTTAAGACTTGTTTTATTGCACGAGACTTTATTTTGTTTTACAATAGTTACTGTTCACACATAGCTTATATAGAAAACAAATGACAAGGGGAATCGCATGGAAACGATCAAAAAATTATTATCAGATATTTTAAATATAGAATTTGTTCAGGCAGTTTTGAGCAATCCGAGGAAAAAAGAGGGAATTTTAAAGGTAAAGGTTCGGCCGATCGAGAAAAAAGGCAATTTATTTTTTCAACTGGAGTCTTTTACAAAAACACAGGCCTTTCATGAGAATCTGGACCCGATTTCGGCACGAGACCGATTGCTGGAATATATGGAAGAATTCCGGCAGATGCAGGCATCTACAGTGCATATGAATTACACTGTTTTAGTGAGCAAAAAAGGCAAGGTAACCATTCAGAAAAAAGCGTCAAAAGGCAGTGTAAGACCGGTAGAATTGTCACATAATAGAAGTAAGAAATATATTTTAGAGGAAGGAATTCCGGTTCCATTTCTCCAGGATCTGGGTGTGATGACAAAGGATGGAAAAATTGTACATTCCAGATTTGATAAATTCCGGCAGATCAACCGGTTTTTGGAATTTATTGAGGATATTCTTCCAAAACTTGAGAAAGACAGAGAGATCACGATTCTGGATTTTGGATGTGGAAAATCGTATCTGACATTTGCCATGTATTATTATCTGCATGTTCTGAAGGAATACGATATCCGTATCATCGGGTTAGATCTGAAATCGGATGTCATTCATCATTGTAATGAGTTAAGCCGCAAATATGGATATGACAAACTGGAATTTCTGGTGGGAGATATCGCGGATTATGAAGGTGTCAGAGAAGTGGATATGGTTGTGACGCTTCATGCCTGTGATACAGCGACAGATTTTGCACTTGCCAAAGCGGTGGGATGGAATGCGAAGGTCATCCTGTCGGTTCCATGCTGTCAGCATGAATTGAATGGGCAGATGCAACGGGAAGGAGCCGGATATGATAAGCTGGCGCCGATTCTGGATTATGGTCTTTTAAAAGAGCGGTTTGCGGCGCTTCTGACAGACGGACTTCGAGCGAAATATTTGGAGCAGTCTGGCTATGAGACTCAGGTTCTGGAATTTATCGATATGGAACATACGCCGAAAAATATTCTTCTGCGTGCAGTAAAGACGAATCAGGCAAAACAGGGGAGTGAAAGCCAGGTTTGGGAGTGCAGGAAATTTTTGGGGATTGACCCAATGCTGGGAGTGTTATTAGATAAGGGGACAGAATCATGAAAAAAAGAATGAGAAAGGCAGGAATACTCCTTGTAGTATTTGTGGCAGCAATTTTTGTCAGCAGTCTGTTTATGAACAATGGTGTAGACGATCAGATCATCGATCTGGGAGATCCTACACTTCCGAGAATCTCATTTCAAAAGGAAGGCAGGACTGTGAATGCTCTGGCCGGCTATGTAAATGAGATGGATGTTACGGCAATGCGGGACACCATTACACCCCTGGAGGCAAACGGAACACTTCAGATACAGATTGAAGAGTTTGGAAATAAAATCACAGGCGTTGAATATAAAGTGTATTCGCTGAATGGAGAGGAAACCTATCTGGAAGGCAAACAGAAGGATATTTCTGATGAGACGATTTTGCTGGATCTGAAAAAAGGTCTTCCGGATGAAGTTTCAGAAGCTGTTCTGGAAGTGATTCTTTCCATGGAGGAGGAACAGGCTCACTTTTATACCAGAATTACAAGACCGGATGAACTTTCTTTAAAAGAATGTCTGGATTTTGCCCAGGATTTTCATGCAAAGACGCTGGAAAAAAACAGTCAGGAGGAATTGAAAAACTATCTTGAAACGAGTGCAGAAGGGGACAATACAACTTACCAGACTGTTACCATCCATTCTGATGCAGATCATGTGACATGGGGAAATCTGAGTCCGCAGGTGGTTGAGGAACCGGAGTGGAGCATCAAAGAGAGCAATTCCGTCTATACGTCGCTGCTTGCACAGTATCAGGTGACATGTGCCGGAGATACGGGAGAGATCGAGACGTATGATGTCCGCGAGTTTTTCAGGATTCGCTACGTGCAGGGGGAAATCTACCTTTTGGATTATAATCGGAAGATGGAACAGATTTTTGATGCAAATCAGAAAGTGCTGGATCAGAACGGGATTCTTCTGGGTATAGCATCGTCCGATATATCGTATGAAACAAATTCGTCAGGAAATATTGTTTCTTTCGTGAGAAATGGAAATTTATGGACATACAATGTAAAGCAGAATGAGCTTGCACAGGTATTCAGTTTTAGCAATATCGAAGGAAATGATGCTCGGAGCAGGTGTGACCAGCATAATATCCGGATCATCAGTGTGGAAAAGAATGGAAGTACTGCGTTTGCAGTTTATGGGTATATGAATCGCGGAGCACATGAGGGAGAAGTCGGAGTTGATATTTACTATTATGATATTGAAAAAAATGTAGTACAGGAAAAAGCGTTTATTCCAAGTACAAAATCATTTGCAATCGCAGAGGAAGAGCTTGGAAAAATGGTGTATTACAATCAGGATCAGAATCTTTTGTATATTCTGGCAGGCGGAAAGTTTTACAAGATAGATCTGACAAAGGATGAGCAGACAGTGTTGGCAAAAAATCTGGAAGAAGGGCAGTATACGGTGTCTGCAGACGGGCATTTGATCGCATACCAGACGTCAGGAACGATCAATACCGCACAGGAAATCAAGGTATTGAATCTGAAAACAGATGAAGAAAATGCTGTAGCCGCAAAATCAGGGGAAGCAATCAGACCGCTTGGATTTATCGGATCAGATTTTGTGTATGGATATCTGCGGCAGGAAGATGTCGGTCATACGGCAGCGGGAGGGGAACTGTTCCCGATGTATGAGCTGGAGATCAGAAATTCAGAAAATGAAGTGATGAAGACATACTCAGCAGATCAGATTTATATATCCGATGTATTTATTGAAGAAAATATGATGACTCTGAACAGGGTTGTAAAATCAGGAGAGACTTATACAGTTACCAGTCAGGATTATATCAGCAGTAACGAAGAAAAGAAGACAAAAAGTATAACTCTGGAAGCTTTCAGTACAGATTTAAAAGAAAAGCAGATGCGGCTGACTTATGAAAAAGGAATTTCCGATACTGTTCCTAAAATCCTGCGTCCGAAGCAGGTGGTGGGGAAAAAGCCGATCACGATCACGCTGAATGACAAGTCGAAGTCTGAAAAGTACTATGTATATGGAATGGGAGAACTGGTTGCGATTTACGATAAGGCGGCTTATGCAATTCAGAGAGCAGAGCAGATTTCGGGAGTAGTAATCTCATCAGAACAGGCATATGTATGGGAAAAAGGCAACAGAGATCTGGTTTATGATACAGAGACAGCACCGTTTGGAAATGGAGAAGGAAAGACCTCTCTTCAGACCTGTGAAGAGGTGATGGCAGCGTATAATGCCAAAAAAGTAGACCTGACCGGATGTAGTCTGGAACAGGTTCTGTATATTATCAACAAGGGCCTTCCGGTCATTGCGATGACAGATGCCAATCATGCGATCCTGCTGACAGGATATAGTATGACGGATATCACTTACATCGATCCGGATACAGCATCCCAAAATACAGTTTCGATTGAACAGATGAGCGCTATGATAGCAGGAAGTGGAAACACGTTTATCGGTTATATGAAATAACAGAAAAAGGAAGAAGTCTTTGAGAGAATTTATTCTCTGTGAAAGAACTTCTTCCTTTTTGTTACTGACGGAAAATAACTGTCTTATATTTATTCAGAGCGGTGTAGACAATCATACCCAATATTCCACATGAGAGAACTTCACCAATTCCCACGGTAAGCATCTGGAATGGAATTGGAAGCAGAATCTGATATCCATAATAAAGAACAAATGGAATCAGAACTGTATTTGCAATGATCGGCGGTAGTGGTGCGAGCCATTTGCTGCGGTTTCTCAGAAGATAGGTGAAAATAGCACCGAGCAGAGTTGCCATGCTTCCGACAATAATGTCAGGAAGAATTGCGCCTCCTAAAATATTTCCGATCAGACATCCCACAAAGAGTCCGGGAATTGCAGCCGGAGTGAAGGCGGGCAGGATGGTCAGTGCTTCTGCGATACGAAACTGAATCTGTCCGAAACTGATCGGGGCAAATACGATGGTCAGGACCACATAAATCGCAGCGATCATTGCTGACTGTACCAGAAACAGTACGCTGATTGTTTTTTCTTTTTTCATAGATCAAAATCTCCTTTAGTTTTATTTTACGTGTGGAAGGTCTCGAACACACGATAGTTGATTGCTGGAAATGCCTTAAATACGCCACTTTCAGCAGGTGGAATTGTAGCACAGACAAGCGTAAAAATCAAGCTGTACCCACAATTTACCCACAATGAGAATAAAAGCACTCGATCCGGGGAGTGCTTTCATTTATTTTGTTTAGCTTTAGCTCGGCGTCTTCTTTGCGCCATGCGGTCATTGCAAGTATCAGAAGCCGGAGACATTGAACAGGATGCAAGCATTATCATTTTGTTGTGGAATCTG
>ERZ1032091.381-NODE-381-length-9614-cov-4.553928_pt1 | contig 9614 bp, 8 predicted proteins | sample MGYA00518165_ERZ1032091 | MGnify/ENA primary metagenome ERZ1032091 (study PRJEB33719, sample SAMN04261302) | wastewater metagenome | biome: rural village; feature: human; material: feces | host: Homo sapiens | place: El Salvador | collected 2013-01-07 ...
AAGCGTTGAAATATCGGCGTTTTGGCAACGTTCGTATTATTATCTGTTGGCATATCAGGCACAAGTTTTTCGGACACGAAAAAAGACCGCACGACAGCGGTCTTTACCATATTAACATTCGGTTGATTTATGAGAAATTGTACTGGGCGTTGTAGATTTCGGCATAGAAACCGTTCTTTTTAAGCAGTTCTTCGTGAGTGCCCGATTCCACGACGTCGCCGTTTTTGATGACAAGAATCACGTCGGCGTTGACGATTGTCGAAAGCCTGTGGGCGATGACGAAACTGGTTTTCTTACGCATGAGTTTGTCCATTGCGCCCTGTATCAGAAGTTCCGTGCGGGTATCGACCGAGCTTGTCGCTTCGTCCAGAATCAGCAAAGGTCTGTCCGACAAAAACGCCCTCGCAATCGTCAGCAACTGCTTTTGTCCGCCCGAAAGGTTTGTGAGCGATTCGTTGACGACGGTGTCGTAGCCGTCGGGCAGCATCCTTATAAAGCCGTCGGCGTGCGCGGATTTTGCGGCGGCGATAACTTCTTCGCGCGAAACGTTGTCTTTTCCGTAAGCGATATTGTCGTAAATCGTGCCGCCGAAAAGCCAGGTGTCCTGCAACACCATCGAGAAACAGCCCCTTACGCTTTCGCGCGAGACTTTGCCCGTGTCCGTGCCGTCGATTATTATTTCGCCGGAGTTCGGATCGTAAAACCGCATAAGAAGATTGACGATTGTGGTTTTGCCCGCGCCCGTAGGCCCGACGATCGCCACCTTTTGCCCTTTTTCGACGTGGATATTCATATCTTTGATAAGCGGATTTTCGGGATTATAAGAAAACGCGACGTGGTTGAAGTCGACGACGCCCCGGACGTTTTCGGGCATCTCGCCTTCCCTTACGTCCATTTCGGGTTCGTCAAGCACCTCGTACACCCTTTTCGCCGCCGATGCAACCCTTTGAATACTGCTTATCGCGCCGGCGATTCTTTCAAGCGGGGACGAAAACATTTTTGCGTAAATGACGACGGCGATAATGTCCGCGACGCTGACTACGTTGCCGCCGATTTTCATACCTTCGATTGCGAAATACGCGCCGATTAAACATATCGCGACGTAGGCGATATTGTTCGTGAGCGACACGACGGGCGTGATTATCGACGACAGGAACGTCGCCCTTTCTTCCGCCTTGCACATTTCGTCGTTGACGCGCGCGTGTTTTTCTTCCTGGCGGTTTTCCACGTTGTAGCTTTTTATCGTCTGATACCCGGAATACGTTTCTTCGACAACCTGATAAATCTCGCCGGACGATTTGAACATCTTATCGAAATAAGGTTCGCTCTTCTTTGCGATGACGTACGACACGACAACCGATGCAGGCACAAACGCGATAACAATCAGCGCAAATACCCAGTTTATCGTGAAAATCATAACGATAATCGTCAGAAGTTGCAAAATGCCCATTAAAAGCGTTTCGACAATACTATGTATACTGTTGCCCATTTGCGACACGTCGCCCGTCATTCTGTCAAGAAGTTGCCCCGCTTCCGTCCTGTCGACGTAAGACACGGGCAGGTACTTGATTTTCGTGGACATATCCATGCGAAGTCCCGCCGTAAAGTGCATGCTGACAATCTTGTTCGACGCCAGCATTTCGACGTAACTCAGCACCGAATACGCCGTATATATGATGATAAGAAGTATGAGTGTGTTTTTGATTTGTCCGACAAGATCGCCCGTCCCGTTATATGCGTTCAGGACGTCCAGAGCGTCCGACAAGAACTTGGGCGCGGCGATGTTTGCCGCCATCGTGAGCGCGCTTAATACGCACACCAACACCATGCCCCATTTGATTCTGCCGATTTCTCGGACAAGACGCAGAATTATGCTTTTCGTTTCGTTTTTCGTCATTTTGTCGCCGCTTCGAAACTTTTTCATAATGCGCCTCCTTCGACCTTTTGCCCCGTCTGCGACTCGTAAATTTCACGATATTGTCTGCACGACGAAAGCAGGTCTTTGTGCGTTCCGCGCCCGACGATGCGCCCTTCGTCCAGGACGAATATTTTGTCCGCCGACGCCGCCGTCGACGCGCGTTGCGTCATTACGATTTTCGTTTTTCCGGAAAGGGCTTTATCGAGGTTTTCCTTGACGTGCGCTTCGGTCAGGAAGTCAAGCGCGGAAAAACTGTCGTCGAAAAGATAAATCGAACCCTTTTTAAGCATTGCGCGCGCAATCGACAGACGTTGTTTTTGTCCGCCCGAAAGGTTGCTGCCGCCGCTTAGTATTTCGTAGTCGAGCCCCGTTTCGAGGTTTTCGACAAATCCTTTCAGTTCCGCGATTTTAAGCGCGTCGTACACCTGCTCGTCGGAAGCGTCCGCCGCCGACATTCTGACGTTGCTGCCGATCGTGCCCGAAAATATCGTGGCGTTTTGAAGCACGCACGTCACGTTGTTTCTGACGCGTTTTCCGCTGATTTCCGACACTGATTTTCCGTCGTAGGATATTTCGCCCGAAGTCGGGTTAAAAAACTTCATAATAAGTTTGACGATGCTGCTTTTTCCGCTGCCCGTACCGCCGATGAACGCAACCTTTTCGCCGGGCGCGATATCGAAAGACACGTCGCTCAACGCGTTCTCCGACGCCCCTTCGTATCTGAAATCGACGTGCGAAAATTTAATTGCGCCCGAAAAAGCGGGCAGGTTTTCGTCGTCGGGTTCTTTTTGAACTTCCGTTTCCAGAATCTCGTTGATACGTCTGCTGTTTACAGCGACTTTCGGCAAAAACGCAAGCATCATCGCAAACATCATAATGCCGTTCATGACAAGCGCGACGTACTGCACGATCGCGATAATATCCGCTCCCGTAACCGCCGACTTTCCGCCCTGCATAAGCTTTGCGCCGACGTACAGGATAAGAATCGTGACAAGGTTAAGCCCCAGCATGATAACCGGCGTAAGAAGCCCCATATTGACGTTGGCTTTTATGATGTTTTTCGCCATGACGAGCGTGGCTTCGTTGGCGCGGTCGCACTCGCGGTCTTCCCTGTTGAACGCACGGATAACGCGGATACCCGTCAACCTTTCGCGGATAATGCTGTTCTGTTTGTCAATGTATTCGTCGCTCTTTTCCCAAAGAGGCATAATGCGACGCACGACGAAATACAGCACCGTCACGACGACCGGCACGAACGTGAACATGATAAGCGCAAGCCACGGATCGGCAAGAAACGCCAGCGCGCTTCCGCCAAGCACCAGAATGGGAATACTGATGACGCCCTGCATAAGCATACTCGCGCACTCTTCCAGAAGCCAGATATCGTTTGTGCTTCTCGTGATGAGCGCGCCCGTGCCCCAGTGATTGAGCTGGTCGGGATTGAGCGTGTTTACCTTTTTGAAAATTACTTCGCGCAAGGTCTTTGAATATCTGCTGACGACGCCCGCCGAGATTTTGTAGGACAAAATGCCCACGACAAGCCCCATTATCGACACGCCGAGCATTATCCCGGAACACGCAAGCGTAACCGTCATATTCTGCCCGCCGATACCGTATTCCACGATATAACTCATAAGATACGGCAGCGCAAGACTTGCCGCCGAGGTTATCAGCGTCAGAAATACGACAAGCACTATTCTGCCCGCGTCGGGCTTTAACAGACGAAGCAACTTAAACATACTTTGAGATTATACCACACTGCACGCGGCGTTTACGAGCGTAAAGATAACAAAACAATATATTTAATTATAATTAGAATATCCCTCAACAAAAAACCGCCCGGTGACGGACGGTTTTTTCGTTTTATGCATTTTAGGCATTCCCGGACTCGCCCTCATTTGTGTCGGGTATATAAAACTCGATTTGCCCGAATGTTTCGGTGTATCCCGGTTCATAGAAGTATATAAGTTATTTTGAAAGTTTCCTCATTTGCTTTTTCATATTGAGCACTATAGGGTACATGATGATCCTAAAAATTTTGCCGGACCTTAAATAGCAATATACTTCATTCCAAAGGGCATAGAATGCACATTTTGCATCGCACTTCTCGCTTGTTTCATACTTTTTTTTGTAGGTCTTGTAAAGATGAAAGCAGGGACCTGTAAGATTGTTAAGTTGGAAAAGGTCATACTCCTTGTCAGCATACATTGAGTTCAAAGGATCAATAATTGCTGAAATTTCAAAAGGCTTTTTCACCATGACGTTCATTACGTTCAAATCGCCGTGAATGAGAGAAGGCGTTGTCACTTTTTCCGAGAAAATCTCATCATACATAGAGTACGCCTTCTTCATTGTGTTGAAAACAAAACCTTCAAGTTTGCCATTTTTATTCATCTCCTCTGCTCTTGCCAAGATGTCGAGAACAAAAGGTTTATAATAATCTTGCCAACTGTCAAAGGTGGGATTTTCAATGTCGCCAAACTTTTCGGCGGTGCAACTGTGTATACTGTTCATTGCTTCCGTCAACTTGTCCGCAAATGCGCGTTTTGCCTTTGGCGATTTAAAAAGAAGACCAAAATTGTTAAAAGCGTCTTTCCCCTCTACATACTCCATTGCCATACAATCAATGGGCTTATCTGCCGTATTATCGTATGTAAAGTACACTTTTGGGAATTTGACCGTTGAATGTGCACCCAAAACTCCAAGTTGATAGGCCTCTTTTTTATGCATACCTTCTGTCTTAAACGTCTTCACAACAAGAGTACCCGGTTCTTTGTCAATGTTCACCTTGTAGGCAAAACCAAAAGAGCCACCTCCTAAGAATTTAATGTCCAAAACCTTGCCTTCAAGCCTTTCAACCACTACTGCTCTGATAAACTCGGGCAACTGTTTTTTGTCGGTACATAACTCTTTCTTTTCTTCCATAAATAACTCCTTAATTGTAATATCCTGAACACGCAAAACAAATTGGCGTTATACAATTTCTCATTTCAATACGCAAGTCTTTGAACCTTTCACTCTCCCAAATTTTCATAATTGCATTTCTTATCCTCCTTAGTGGTTTTATTGTATTCAACAACAGATGCCGCAATTGAATACGCCGCCATAATTCCCATTGCGATGACAAGAAGAATTGTTGAACTGAGAGTGCCGTCTATAACAAGCGCAACTATCAACCCAATAATAAGAATAGTGCTGAAGAGTTTATTCTTTTTGAAATAATGTACGCCAAGAGCACCAAAAAGTGCTGCTAGAATTTGTCTGAAAGCAGGAGCAATCTTCAAATCCATTATATCGTCCATATAAGGGAGCAATCCGAACACGCAAATTGTAAGCACTATAAGGGTGACTATATTTGATACCGCAACAGCCACGGTCACCATACAATCCTTATGATTTTGTGAACAACCGTCATCAAGTGAACTGACGGCATTAAGAGCACACGGCACTTTTATATTGGAAACGTTGCCCGTCAAAAAACTAAGATATGTGCCGTTTATGCCAATGGTTGATATATAGGGGAATGCACTGAATATTGCCGCGGGATAAAACAAAATTGCAATTGGCAACATTGACTTGGCAAGTTGTCCGCCATCCGGCCACACTTCAAGGGCGATACAAGTTACAAGCGGTACGCCAATTATAAATATGAGTGAGAGTATATCCCAAATTAAAATGGATTTTTTATTCACGTCAAGTCCTCCACTCAAAGTTTGCTACTTTCTCCGGAATAACCAATGAAAGCAACATCACAATCACAAACGCAAGAAGCATCGATACGGGCATCGCCAAATTTTTAAGCCACACCTTTTTTTCGCCAAGTTTTGAAAACAGGACCATAAATCCCCCTGACAAAAGCACTGTGAGCAAGGACAAAAATCCCGCACCATCTCCTGCAACTTCCGGCGAACCCTCTGCTGCAATTTGCTTAACGAAGTACACGCCTATGATTCCAATATACATTAGATTGCCAAAGCGACTTACGCTCATAGAGAGTATTTTCAGCCACTTAGATTTGTTCTTTTTTGAGGGATTCTCCTCAACACTTGCCTCTTTAACAACATTTTCGCTTTCGTTTTCCGTGACGTTTACAACCGCAATATTCTCATCTAAAACAGTGCTGTTTTCTTCACTTTGATTAAGGACAACATCCGTTGTTTCAGCAGAATCAGCGGTTTGAATATCACAAACTACCACTTCAATCACTTTTTTTGACTTTTTCTTCTTTAAACTCAAAAATGCAATGAGTATGAGCCCCGCAACTCCCGATAAGGATGTTCCCCAAAGCACTGTTACAAGCACTGTAGGAGAAAGGGCTGTACTTGCAAGGTCAAGGCCAAAGACGTTGAGTATGGTCTCCGCCGCTAAAATGTTGTCTTGAACAGAGCCGGTAAATATGCTTCTTATGAACACCAACTCATTACCAAGCGATCTTGCCAACGGAATTATTGTCAGGGATACTGCAAAAGCGGGAAGAATGCTGAATATGGCACTTGACAAAATGTTGCTCTTCACTTTTGTAGAGACAACTTCTTCCTTTTTGCTCTTATAAACTGCGTACACCAAAAAGAATAAATTTTGTACAATCATAAAGACAAAGCAACATATTCCGATTATCAATAAAACTTGATTCACACTGCCTCCTCGTCTACAAGATTGTTCTTGGCAAACTCAATTAATTTCTTTGAAAAATCATATTCTGCTTCAAATATGCGCTTATAGTTTTCTTCGCCAAATTAACAAGAGATTATGTCTTATTCCTAATAAACCTGTTTTATTTTCCGTAAATGCTTTTGCATCTACAAAATCTCCTCATCGACATTATATTATTTTTTATATAAAAAATCAAGGGGGGAGGATAGGCAGTTTTCTCGTTTGGTGGAGATGCGGGATTTGTAGCAAACATAGTTTGCGTAATAACGGAGCGGAAATGCTTGCATTTTAAAGCGGAGTGTCAGCCCGGGTACCGGGGTTCACACGGCGACGCCGTGTTGCGATTTTTCAAAATCGCAATAAATCCCCGCTTCGGAATAAAAAAAGAACAGCCTTCGCTGTTCCTTTTTTGGTGGAGATGCGGGGATTTGAACCCCGGTTCGTCCTTCTACACCCGACACCTTCTACATGCTTATTCGGTGATTAAGTTCTCTTACCGTCGTTCGCCGACAGACGGCGGTTTTGAAGAGGCGGAGAATGCCGATTTACTTACTGCCGTGGGTAAATCCGTAGCCCGTTCAGTATGACGCCGATTGCTTACGGAACAGGAACGTAAGGTCGACGTGCCGCTAATTAATTAAGCAGCGAATGCGAACGCAGGAGCGTTCACTTTTTCGTTATTTTTTGCGTTTAATTTTAATTTTCCGTCTTTAACGCAGCCGGACCTGCGACATGCTTCTTATCGTCCATACAAAAACGTCGAATCCAAAAACATCCCCGTGGACAAAATAACGAAAAAAGTATTAAGTTGATATATCTCGCGGTTTACCGTACGAAATGATACGATAAACCGTTTGATTTGCAGTATTATTTTTTGCCGCTTATTTTGAAATCGTGTCGATTTCAAAGGGCGTGACCTGATAAACGTAGTAGTTGAGCCAGTTGTAATACAGGAGATTTGCCGTGCTGCCCCAGCTCATATTTATCGTGCCGTCCGCGTTGTAATAGTTTTCGGGCGGGGCGATTTCAAGCCCTTTTTCTTTGTCGCGAAGGTATTCTCTTTCCAGCGTTTCGCGGTCGTATTCGCTGTGTCCCGTAAGGAAGATGCGGCGGTTGTCTTTCGACTTTATAATGGACGGGCCGCACTTTTCGCCCGACACCAGCACTTCAAGATCCGGGCATTTTTTCAGCTTATCTTCGTCGATTGCGGTATGGCGCGAATGCGGAATCATAATCGCGTCGTCCATGCCTTTTAGCAGCGGCTCGTGCAAGACGCACTTAACGTTGTTATACACCCCGAAAAGTTTTTTGTCAAGCAGATGCTTATTTATGCCGTAGTAGTAATAAAGCGCCGCCTGCGCGCCCCAGCATATAAACATCGTACTGGTGACGTTTTCGTCCGCAAAATCAAGGATTTCTTGAAGTTCCGCCCAATATTTGACGTCGGTGAACGGCAGGGTTTCGACGGGCGCGCCCGTGATTATCATACCGTCGAACTTCATTTTTTTAATTTCGTCAAGGTTTTTGTAAAACTTGTCGAGATAAGTTTCGCTCGTATGGTTTGCCTTGTACGTCGACGTTTTGACAAGCGTGACGTTCACTTGCAAAGGCGTATTACCAAGCAATCGCAGCAGCTGCGTTTCGGTAACTTCCTTTGTGGGCATAAGGTTCAGAATTGCGATTTCGATGGGGCGAATGTCCTGCGACACGGCGCGGCTGCCGTCCATGACGAAAATCTTTTCGTGAAGCAGACTGTCGAATGCAGGAAGGTCGCGAGGGATAACGATCGGCATATCACTTCACCGCCGTTTCAAGCGCCTGACGGATATCTTCAATCAGGTCGTCTGCGTTTTCAAGCCCCAGGCTTACGCGGATAAGGTCGGGAGAAATGCCCGCCGCCGTTAACTCTTCGTCGGTCATCTGGCGATGCGTCGAACTTGCGGGGTGCAAGCAGCAACTTCTTGCATCGGCAACGTGCGTTTCGATTGCGATGATTTTCAGCGCAGCCATAAATTTTTCGGCTTTTTCCCTGCCTCCCTTCACGCCGAAGCTGACGACTCCGCACGCGCCGCTTTGAAGATACTTTTTCGCAACGTCGTAATACTTGTCGCCTTCAAGCAGCGGATACGAAACCCACGCGACGTTCTCGTTTTCCGACAAGAATTTTGCGACGGCAAGACCGTTTTCGGCGTGGCGTTTCATTCTGACGTGCAGGCTTTCAAGTCCGAGATTAAGATAAAATGCGTTTTGCGGCGACTGAATCGAGCCGAAATCTCTCATAAGTTGCGCCGTCGCTTTCGTGATGAACGCGCCTTCTTTCCCGAAACGCTCTGCATAAACGATGCCGTGATAACTGTCGTCGGGGGTGGTGAGCCCGGGGAATTTGTCGGCGTGAGCGAACCAGTCGAACTTGCCCGCGTCGACGATTGCGCCGCCGACCGCCGCACCGTGACCGTCCATATATTTCGTCGTGGAATGCGTTACGATATCCGCGCCCCACTCGATAGGACGGCATTGCACGGGCGTTGCGAACGTATTGTCGATAATAAACGGAACGCCGTGTCGATGCGCTACCCGCGCGAATTTTTCAATGTCCAAAACGGCAAGCGCGGGATTTGCGATGGTTTCGCCGAACAACGCTTTCGTATTCGGGCGGAACGCCGCTTCCAGTTCTTCTTCCGTGCAGTCGGGCGATACGAACGTAAAGTCGATGCCCATCTTTTTCATCGTAACCGCAAACAGGTTGTACGTGCCGCCGTAAATTGCGGAACTGCTGACGACGTGGTCGCCGCAACTTGCGATATTGAACACGGCGTAAAAGTTTGCCGCCTGACCGCTTGACGTGAGCATACCCGCCGTTCCCCCTTCAAGTGCCGCGATCTTTGCCGCGACGTAATCGTTGGTGGGGTTTTGAAGCCTTGTGTAGAAGTACCCGCTTGCTTCGAGATTGAAAAGTTTTGCCATTTCGGGGCTCGAATCATACTTAAACGTGGTGCTTTGCACGATGCTTATACTGGATACTATAAAGGTAAAAGAATAACTA
>ERZ1032091.387-NODE-387-length-9437-cov-4.506928_pt1 | contig 9437 bp, 9 predicted proteins | sample MGYA00518165_ERZ1032091 | MGnify/ENA primary metagenome ERZ1032091 (study PRJEB33719, sample SAMN04261302) | wastewater metagenome | biome: rural village; feature: human; material: feces | host: Homo sapiens | place: El Salvador | collected 2013-01-07 ...
TTTGAATATTGGCTACAAGGAAATTGACAAAGGTCTTGCCATCATAAAAGAAGTTCTTGAAAAATAAATAATCGCCCGGATAGGCCTCGCGACCGGAAGGTCGGCGAAGGATCAGCGAAACCTCACGGTAGGCCACAGCCTGCTTTGAAAGGTCGTCATAGACAACAAGGGCGGCACGGCCGGTGTCACGGAAATAATCCCCCACCGCAGCACCGGAGAACGGTGCGAAATATTGCAGGGCGGCTGGATCGGCGGCGGTGGCGGCGATGACAACCGTGTAGTCCATCGCACCCTTCGAGCGGAGCGTCTCCACGATGTTGGCCACGGTGGAACCCTTCTGTCCGATAGCCACATAGATGCAATAGACAGGATGCCCGGCCTCGTAGTTGGCGCGCTGGTTGATGATCGTGTCGATGGCTATGGCGGTCTTGCCGGTCTGACGGTCGCCGATGATGAGTTCCCTCTGGCCACGGCCGATCGGTATCATCGAGTCGATCGCCATGATTCCGGTCTGGAGAGGCTCGGTGACGGGCTGACGGAATATTACACCGGGAGCCTTGCGCTCCAGCGGCATCTCCGTCAGGTCTCCTTCGACCTTGCCGAGTCCGTCAAGCGGAACGCCAAGCGGATCGACCACTCTTCCGAGCATCTGCTCGCCGACCTTGATGGAGGCGATCCGGCCGGTTCTGCGGACGGTCATTCCTTCCTTGACCTCATCCGTAGGGCCGAGAAGCACGGCACCGACATTGTCCTGCTCAAGGTTCATCACGACACCCATGACTCCGCTCTCGAATTCGAGCAGTTCTCCGGCCTCGGCGTTGGTCAGGCCGTACATTCTGGCCACACCATCGCTGACCTGAAGGACTTTGCCGATTTCCTCGAACTGGAGGGAGGTGTCGATGTCTTTCAGCTGTTCCAGAAGCACCTGGGAGATTTCACTTGGTTTTATGTTGTCCATACTAAACTATTCTTCTGTTCTTTTCTATGAATTGATGCCTGATGACATCGAGCTGGCGGGAGACGCTGGCATCCAGGACGGTGTCCTCGACCTCGAAGACGAAGCCTCCGATCAGCGACGGATCGACCTTGGTCTCCAAAAGGAGTTCGCAGCCGGTCTCCTCCCCGATCAGTTCCCGCAGGCGGGACTCCAATGCCGGTCGCTGAGCTTGTCGAAGCGACCCTTCGACAGGCACAGGGTCCGAAGGAGTTGGCTCAGGATCCAGCAGTACCGGATCAGCGACCACAAGCCGCGCGCGCTTGATGTGCCGTGAGCGGTAATATTCAGTGACGAAGGTGGTCAGAACCAGCCTTACATCACCGATGCGGCCGTTACGGATCAAGAGTTCGAGGAATTTATGCAGTTCCTGAGCCATCGAATCTTTCAATGAAGCCTCAAAAAGCGAGATTTTCCGAACCGCCGCAACCGCAGGATCATCCACGGCACGCCGGAAATCAGGCACTTCGTCAAGAGCCTTCTCAATGACCTGCACCTGGGCCGCAACCAACTCACCGGAGCCGGTCTCATCGACCAGCTTCAGAAGTGCGGTGGCGTAACGTGTCGCGATAATTCCTGTGTTCATAGCATCAATTCTTCAAGTCCTTAGACGAGGAAACCTCATCCACAAGCCTATCAACCAGAGCCGACTGCTCAGCACCATCCGAAAGGCTCGCCTTCAGCACCTTCTCGGCGACGCTGACCGAAAGCAGCGCGACCTCCTTACGGACATCCCGCAAGGCACTCTCCTTCTCGGCGGCGATCTGCGTGCGGGCCTGATCCAGAATGCGGGAAGCCTCCTCCCTCGCCTGAACCTTCGCCTGCTCGACGATGTTGTCCCTCGAAGCCGCGGCCTCCTTCAGAATCCGGCTCTGCTCCTGCCTGGTCTCCTCGATCATCCGGGACTGTTCCTCAGCCAGGTTGCGAAGCTTCTCCTCCGCCTCCTTGGCAGCCTTGATGGAATCACCTATCCTCTGCGCTCTCTTCTCGACCGAGCCGGTGATCATAGGGAAGCCCCACTTCGCCAACACGAAGAAGACGATGCCGAAGATCAGCGTCATCCACACAAGCAATCCGAAATCAGGAGTGATGAGTGACATTTGCTATTTCGCGATAAGACAAACAACGATAGCGAACAGACAGGCACCTTCGATGAGGGCGCTGACGATGATGGCCGTCATCCTGTAGTGGTCAGCCTTCTCCGGCTGGCGGGCGCCGGCCTCAAGGGAAGCCGTACCGATCTTACCGATACCGAAAGCGGCGGCGAAAGCAGCCAGACCAGCACCAAGAGCCGCACCTACTCTACCAAGAGAGAGGGCCTGAAGCAACATTGTAGAAAGTAACATAATCTTATGATTTTAAATTAATTATTCTGAATATTCCAAAATTATTCCGAAGCCTCCGGTCTCTGCCGCGACAGTCCTATGAAGACGGCCGACAGCATCGTGAACACGTAAGCCTGAATGAACGCCACAAGCAGTTCCAGACAATCCATAAACACACCCAGCAGGACAGCCACAACCGTAAGGCTGCCGTTCAAGGCGGCTCCAAGCTCAGCGGTCAGGAATATCACAGCCACGACTCCAAGAATCATGAAGTGTCCTGCGAGGATGTTGGCGAAAAGCCTGACCATCAAGCTGAAAGGCTTTGTGAATATTCCGATTATCTCGATCGCCGGCATCAACGGAAGCGGCACCTTCAGCCAGGTCGGAACCTCCGGCCAAAGAATATCCTTCCAATAATGCTTGTTTCCGAATATATTGACAATGAAGAAGGTGAACAGTGCCAGCACGAGCGTCACGGCGATGTTGCCGGTGATGTTCGCTCCACCAGGGAAGAACGGCACGATACCCATCAGGTTGTTTATGAATATGAAGAAGAACGCTGTCAGCAGGTAAGGCGAGTATCTCTTGTAGTCCTCACCAACGCAGCTTTTTATGACATCATCCTCGATCATCGTGACGAGCATCTCCATCAGGCCGACTCCGGCTTTCGGGGCCTCCTCACGGGCGTCGTGTTTCCGGTACCATTTGGCGGTTCCGAGCACGATGAACAGCAGCAGAGCGCAGTTGATCATCAGGCCGAACACATTCTTGGTGATGGAAAAGTCCCACGGCCTTATCTCTGAGCCGTCAGCGGCACGTTCCACAATCTTGTTCTCGTACTTGCTTCCAGCCGGGGCGATGTAGAATCCTTCATATTCCCCGTGCTCCAAATGCTTGGAACTGAATATATGGAAGCCGTTGCCGGTCTTGCTGGCTACTATCACAGGCAGAGGGATGCTGACCGGATGGCCTTTCACCGTGGTGATGTGCCACTCGTAGGAGTCGCGGACGTGGCCGTAGAGATATTCATCCATATCAAAGCCACCACCCTTCTCCTCCGCGGCCAAAGACAACGGAAGCAAAAGACCAATGAATATGTAGATCCACTTTCTCATCACAGTTCCACGCAAGCTACAACGTGATTATCATTAACTTCCACAAAGCCAGAGGAAATCGCCACCTTGTCCGTGCCCTCACCGTTACGATAAGCAATCACGCCCTTCTCCAACGAAGAGATCAGCGGAGCGTGATCCAGCAGGACCTCGAAACGGCCCTTCGTGCCGGGAAGCTCCACAGCCTCAACGGCAGCGTGAACCAATGTCCTTTCAGGTGAAATGACATCCAGAATCATCTCTGAGGTTTTCTCTGACATATTCCTAAAACTTTCTCCGGTATATTCCTACTTCGCCTGAGCGAGAATAGCCTCGCCCTTCTTGATCGCATCGTCCAAGGTTCCGACATTGAGGAACGCCTGCTCCGGCAGGTAGTCCACCTCACCGTCGAGAATCCGGCGGAAGCCGTCGATCGTGTCCTGAATGTCCACCATCACGCCCGGCACGCCAGTAAACTGCTCAGCCACAGCGAACGGCTGTGACAAGAACCTCTGCACACGACGGGCACGGTTCACGGTCAGCTTGTCCTCGTCCGAAAGCTCGTCCATACCAAGGATCGCGATGATGTCCTGAAGCTCCTTGTTCCTCTGGAGGATCTGCTTCACCCTCTGGGCGGTGTCGTAGTGATCCTGTCCCACGATGTTAGGGTCAAGGATTCGGGAAGTGGACTCAAGCGGATCCACGGCCGGGTATATTCCTAACTCAGTGATTTTTCTGCTGAGCACCGTCGTTGCATCGAGGTGGGAGAAGGTGGTCGCAGGAGCAGGGTCGGTCAAGTCGTCCGCCGGCACGTAAACAGCCTGGACTGAGGTGATAGAGCCGTTCTTCGTCGAAGTGATGCGCTCCTGCATCTGGCCCATCTCCGTGGCAAGTGTCGGCTGGTAACCCACGGCGGAAGGCATTCGTCCCAAAAGGGCGGACACCTCGGAACCGGCCTGGGTGAACCTGAATATGTTGTCGATGAAGAAGAGGATGTCCCTCGGGCCGTCACCCTTGTCACTGTCTCTGAAAGACTCGGCGAGGGTCAGTCCGGACAGGGCCACTGAGGAACGCGCTCCCGGCGGTTCGTTCATCTGGCCGAACACCATCGCCACCTGGGATTTCTCAAGTTCCTTGCGATCGACCTTGGAGAGATCCCAGTGGCCTTCCTCCATCGACTTCACGAACTCGTCACCATACTTGATGACGCCGGATTCGATCATCTCACGAAGCAGGTCATTACCTTCCCTGGTACGTTCCCCCACTCCGGCGAAAATCGAGAATCCGTTATGTTTCTTGGCAATATTATTAATCAACTCCTTGATGAGCACTGTCTTGCCGACTCCCGCGCCACCGAAAAGGCCGATCTTACCACCTTTCAGATACGGCTCCAGAAGGTCAATGACCTTGATGCCGGTGTAAAGCACTTCCTGCGAGGTCTTGAGATCCTCGAACTTAGGAGGCTCACGGTGTATAGGCAAGGAATTGTCTTCGTTGAGATCGCCGAGTCCGTCAATGGAATCCCCGACAACGTTCATGACACGGCCTCTGATCTGCGCGCCGGTAGGCATAGAGATCGGAGCGTGAGTGTTCACAGCCTTCATTCCGCGTCTCAAACCGTCTGTCGAGTCCATAGCGACACACCTTACAGTGTCTTCACCGATATGTTGCTGAACCTCAATGACCAAAGGCCTTTTTCCCTCGCCTCTTTCGACGTCAAGAGCGTCGTGAATACGCGGAAGCTGAGCCTCCTCATCAGTCACATCGAAATGGACATCCACCACAGGTCCGATGACCTGGGCAATGTACCCTATGTTTTCTTTTTCTGCCATTTTGAATATGGTTGTTAACGTGTCGCTCACGCGACGGAATTCCATTGCTGAAAAATCCAAGCCAAATTTACACAAATTCCCCCAAACGACAAAAAAGCGGGCCGATTTTAACATCGGACCCGCCTTTTTTAAGACTTTTTGATATATTCGATAATTGCTATCGAAATTACTTAAGTTTCTTGTAGCCATACTGGGCTGTCTCGCCGAGCTCCATCTCGATCTTCATCAGACGGTTGTACTTGGCGATACGGTCGGTGCGGCTGAGGGAACCGGTCTTGATCTGACCGCTGTTGGTAGCGACAGCGATGTCAGCGATCGTGGTGTCCTCGGTCTCGCCTGAACGGTGAGAGGTAACGGTGGTGTAGCCGTGACGGTGAGCCATCTCGATGGCGTCGAGGGTCTCGGTCAGGGAACCGATCTGGTTAACCTTGATGAGGATGGAGTTACCAGCGCCCATCTTGATACCCTTCTCAAGGTACTTGGTGTTGGTAACGAAAAGGTCGTCACCTACAAGCTGGCACTTGCCACCGATAGCGGCGGTAAGCTTAACCCAGCCTTCCCAGTCTTCCTCGCTGAGGCCGTCCTCGATGGAGTCGATAGGATACTTGGTGATGAGCTCCTCAAGGTAAGCGATCTGCTCCTCGGTAGAGAGTTTCTTTCCCTCTGGATCCTTGGCCATACCGGTCTTGAGCTGCTTGTAGTCATAGAAGAACTTGTCGCCCTCTTTGAAGCAGAACTCTGATGCGGCGCAGTCCATAGCGATGGTAACATCAGCGCCTGGCTTGTAACCAGCCTTCTCGATAGCCTCCATAATGCAGTCGAGAGCGTCGTTGATGCCGCCCAGCTTTGGAGCGAAACCACCCTCGTCACCGACAGCGGTAGAGAGTCCGCGGCCCTTGAGAACCTTCTGGAGAGCGTGGAACACCTCGGCACCCATTCTTACACCTTCGGCGATGCTCTTGGCGCCTACAGGACGGATCATGAACTCCTGGAAAGCGATAGGAGCGTCAGAGTGGGCCCCACCATTGATGATATTCATCATAGGAACAGGAAGCACGTGGCCGTTGGTTCCACCGATGTAGCGGTAGAGAGGAATGTCAAGGTAGTTGGCGGCGGCGTGAGCGACAGCGAGGGAAACACCGAGGATGGCGTTTGCGCCGAGGTTGCTCTTGGTGGCGGTGCCGTCGAGTTTGATCATAGCCTCATCGATAGCCCTCTGCTCAAGGCAGGACATTCCGATGATTTCTGGAGCGATCTTCTCGTTGATGTTGGCGACAGCCTTGAGAACGCCCTTTCCGCCGTAGCGCTTAGGGTCACCGTCACGAAGCTCAAGAGCCTCGTTCTCGCCTGTTGATGCGCCTGATGGAACGGAAGCGACACCGATGATGCCGGATTCGAGTTCAACTTCACACTCGATTGTAGGGTTTCCTCTTGAATCAAGAATCTCCCTGCCAGTAACACGTACAATTCTCATAATAAAATAATGTATTTATTAACTTACTGTTTTAGTCTCAAAAAAAGGCCGGGGGTTGAAACCCAGCCTTTATATTCTTTCAATTATCACGCCAGATTATTTAACGAGGCAGACAGCGACACGGTTCTCCTCAGGAGTCTCGAATGGATTGACGGTGTCACCGAAATACTCAGTGATGATCCTGTCCTTGTTGATGCCGGCGGCAACGATGGCCTCAGCGACAACCTCAGCTCTCTTCTCGGAGAGGAACTTGTTTCTCTTGGCGGTACCAGTGGCCTTGTCAGCGTAACCGGAAACGCGAACCTTGGTGTCAGGGTTGGCCTTGAGAGCCTCGACAACCTCATCGATCTTGAGCTGCTCGCTCTCACGGATGTCCCACTTGTTGATGACGAAGAGGATGTTGCGTGAAAGTGACTCGAATGCAGGAACAACCTCAACCTTCTCCTCAACTACTGGTTCTGGTTCTGGTTCTGGTTTAACAACAGGTGCCGGAGCCGGAACCGGGACAGGTGCCGGAGCTGGCTTTGCCTTTCCGAAGCTGAAGGTAAGACCTGCGACAGCCTTGATCTGGAAGTCAGCCTTTGAGCCCTTCTTAGAGTTGAAGTGGTCGTCAAGGAAGCTGCAATTGCCTTCGAGGTTGAGGGCGATCACATCAGTGAGTCTGATGTTGAGACCGGCACCGGCCCTGAAAGCAGGAGAGATCTTGTTGTCCTCCCAAAGATAACCGTCAACGAACTTGTCCTTCACGGCCACAGCCTCATCGTTGTTGAAAGCGTAGTTCACGCCGACACCACCGAAGATGTAAGGATTGAGGGTACGGTCATATTTGTAACCAGCGAAGATCGAAGCGATGTCAGCCATAAGGTCAACGGCACCTTCAACATAATTGAACTTGTAAACAGTGGTAGGGCCGTTCACAGCACCTTTACCCTGCCATCCATTGACATTCAGCCTTGCGCCGAAAACAGGCGAGAACTGATAGCCGAATGAAACAGCGGCTGAAGGAGAGATAAGGTCAGAGAATGAGGTCTCACCGATTGTGTGAGCCGCACCACCCTGAAGCTGCATAAACCAATAAGGGTCAAAGTCCTTCTTCTGTGCGTTCGCTACGGACAGAGAAGCCACAAGCGCTGCGCTTGCAAGAATCGCAAAAATACGTTTCATAATATTGTTGAATATAAATTGCACATTTATCGACGCTAAATTACGACAATTTTTCCAATCTGCAAAATTGACTATAAAATATAACGAATAAACGTGAATGTTTTTTTTGGACACACATCACTTCAACGTTCAATCTTTCAAGCATCCCAGAGGTATTATCTTGACTCCGTCCGGTCTTGTGTAGGCCATTTGGCCACCTGTTATGATCACAAGCAGATCCGGTTCCCTCAGCGGGTTTTGCCTCTCTGATTCGTTATGCTTTTTTATCAGTTGTTTGAGTTCAAGCAGATGCGCGGCCCCTTCCTCGATCTCGCGACTGCCAAGCTTGCATTCAATCAAGGCATAGCGTCCGTCCGACAGATGCAGTACGATGTCCGCCTCAAGGCCGTACCTGTCCCGATAGTAGGAAATGTGACTATCCTGATCCATCGTGTAGGCACGAAGGTCACGCACACACATTTGCTCGAACAAAAAACCGAACGTTTTCAGCTGTGTCATCAGGATATCCGGAGATAATCCTAAGGCGGCGACCGCGACAGAAGGATCACAGAAGGATCTTTTAGGGGTGCTCCTGATGTTTGACTTACTCCTTATCGCAGGACACCAGGCACCGATATCCTGAATGACAAACAACTTTTCCAACGCCTTGACATAATCATCAAAAGTGTCCGAAGAGCAACTGACCTCTCCGGAAGAAGTGACATCCGAGAGCATAGATGTCTTTTTGGCAACCGTAGAAATATTGCGGGCGTATGAACGCATTATCATCGCCGCGGTCTTCTCGTCACGCTGAACCCCGTCTATTCTTGAGATGTCCTCTGAACACACACTCTTCAGGTAATTCTTGGCCACAAGCAGCCGAACCTTATTTTTGACTGGAATAAGTGACGCTGGCCAACCACCACGACAAGCCGCGAGAATCAAATCCTCCACCGACAACTTAGAAGTCTTCCCGTCAATATCATATTCAGGATTACTGAATAGTTCCTTGACCGACACCAGTCCCGTTGACTCCCTTGACTCCCACAAACTCATAGGGAGCATCTTCATTTTTGCGATCCGGCCTGTTCCAGAATGTCTGGTCTCCTCTTTTTTCACCCTATTGGAGCCGGTAAGGATGAACTGTCCGGGGACACCCCCTCTCTTATCACATATAGTACGGACGGCATCCCAGATCACAGGTGCGTCCTGCCATTCGTCAATAAGGCGCGGAGTGTCCCCCTTCAGAAGAAGCGATGGCTTGGAAGCCGCCGTCGCCAGATATTCATCTCTCATATCAACATCCTGCAAACTAATGGAACTATTCGCCTTTTGACTGCACGTTGTAGTCTTTCCACACCATTTTGGTCCTTCGACAAGCACCGCACCCGAGGCCTCAAGGTTGTCTTGCAGTATGCCATCAGCAATTCTACTGAGATATTCCATAATAGACTCAATTATTTGCCAAAGGTATGAAAATTAATTACAAAGAGCAAGCCGATCGGCATTTTCGTGGCATTTTAATCGGCATTTTCGTGGCATTTTAATCGGCATTTTCGTGGCATTTTAATCGGCATT
>ERZ1032091.391-NODE-391-length-9381-cov-5.021338_pt1 | contig 9381 bp, 8 predicted proteins | sample MGYA00518165_ERZ1032091 | MGnify/ENA primary metagenome ERZ1032091 (study PRJEB33719, sample SAMN04261302) | wastewater metagenome | biome: rural village; feature: human; material: feces | host: Homo sapiens | place: El Salvador | collected 2013-01-07 ...
ATTTAGAGTAATAGAAAACATCTTGTAGCAATACTACAAGCCCTAATATAATATCAATAAAAGAACAAGATGTCAAAGAAAAAAACGGGATTTTTATAAAATAATCTCAAAAACCGTGGTAATTTTGCATTAAAAGCAGGCTCGCGACGTAAAAACATATCGTCCCCGCCGTGATAAATACGTGAAATACCGCGTGTACGAATCTGAGTTTTATGCCGAACAGTATGCTCCCCGCGATACAAAGCAACGCTCCCGAAAGATAAAGTATCTTCACTGCGTGAGGTATGTACGAAAAATTGATGATGAACGCCGCAAGCATGACCGCGCCGATTACAAAGTCGAGCGTCATCGTTACCGCCTTGAATTTGTCGACGTTCGTCACGCTGAGCGCGACGCTGATGAACGCGATACCGAAACTTACGCCGAGCGCGATATAATTATAGACGTGAGTCGACAACAATAAACACACCGCGCAACTGCAACCGATGACAAGAAACGGTACGTCGGAATGATCAACTTTGCGCCAGTAATACTTTTTCACGGTGTCCTGAACGGCGTGATAAATCGTCGATATCGTGTATACCGTGATTGCCGAAAGACAAGTGATAATACTTGTCGCGTACGTCCTTGCGTCGAAACTTATCGTGAGCATGTAAATAAGCCCGGCGATATAAAAAAGTATGGGCAATCCGTGCGTAACGCAGTTTGCGATTTCTTCGGGCACGGAATAGTTTACCTTTGAATATTTTCTGCCGTTTACGTCGATTTCGATTATGTTTGCGCTTCTTGTCAGTTTCATCGTTCTTCCCTAAAAAGTCTCGTGTATGTTTCCGCAAAACAGGGCGTTTATCGCCATATTTTGCAACTTAATCTCTGTTTTTTGCAATTATTCAAGGCTTACCGACGCCGACGCGTCAAGGTCCAAAGACGCCCGTCCTTTGCCTTCTTTTATGAGGTTATAAGCGCACGCGCCGATCATTGCGGCGTTGTCCGTGCAAAGTTTCAAAGGCGGATAAATCACGTTCACGCCGTGCTTTTTCCCGACCTTTTCCATCTCCTCGCGAAGGTGATTGTTGGACGCGACTCCCCCTGCGATAACGACGGTTTTCAACCCCGTTTTCAGCAGTGCTTTTTCGACGTTTTCGGTCATTACGCCGACCGCCGATTTCTGGAAGGAACACGCGACGTCCGCTTTGTTTACTTCTTCGCCTTTTTGCGCCGCCGTGTGCATGTAATTTATCACCGACGTTTTCAGCCCGCTGTAACTGAAATCGAGGGTGTTTTTGTTGTGAAATCCTTTCGGGAAATCTATCGTGGGTTTCCCGTCTTTTGCAAGTTTTTCGATTTCCGGGCCACCGGGATAAGGCAACCCCAAAACGCGCGCGACTTTGTCAAATGCTTCGCCGACGGCGTCGTCCTGCGTCGTGCCGATGACTTTTACGTCGTCATACCCGACAACTTCCACGATTGCGGTGTGTCCGCCCGACGCAAGCAAGCAAAGATACGGCGGTTCCAGCGATTTGTCCGCGATATAGTTTGCAGAAATGTGCCCCCTGACGTGGTTGACCTTAATAAGCGGCACGTTCATTGCGTACGCAAGCGCTTTCGCATACGATACGCCGACAAGCAGCGCGCCCAGAAGTCCCGCTCCGTACGTTACCGCCACGGCGGATATGTCGGAAAGCGACACGTTTGCCTGCTTCAACGCTTCGTAAACGGTGTTTCTTATCGCCGAAACGTGATTCCTGCTTGCAATTTCCGGGACAACCCCGCCGAATCGCTTGTGAATCTCGATCTGCGACGCTATGACAAGCGACAATACGTCCCTGCCGCGCGTTACCGCCGCCGACGTTTCGTCACAACTCGACTCTATCGCAAGAATAAGATAATCGTCCTTGTTTTGAAGTTCCTTAAACTTTTTTTCGGCGATTTCTTCGTACATTAAAGCCTCTTCAAGTATTCCACGATAAACGGCTCGATATCGCCGTCCATAACAGACTGGATATTGCCCGTTTCGTAATTCGTCCTGTGGTCTTTCACCATAGTGTACGGGCAGAAAACGTAACTTCTTATCTGGCTGCCCCATTCGATTTTTTTAAGGTCGCCTTTTATGGAATTGGCTTCCGCCATTTGTTCTTCTTCGCGTTTTTCGATGAGTTTCGATTTCAGCATACGCATGCAGACTTCGCGGTTCTGAATCTGGCTGCGCTCGTTCTGACAAGCAACGATAATGCCCGTCGGGATATGTGTGATACGCACCGCGCTTTCGGTTTTGTTGACGTGCTGACCGCCCGCGCCGCCCGAACGATAGGTATCGACTTTCAGGTCTTCCGGGCGAATTTCGATTTCTTCGTCGTTGATGATTTCGGGCATTACTTCGACCGATGCGAACGACGTGTGTCGGCGCGACTGCGAATCGAACGGGGAAATTCTGACAAGGCGGTGTATGCCTTTTTCGGCTTTCAGATATCCGTACGCATTGTCGCCTTCCGCCGTGAACGTTACGCTTTTTATGCCCGCTTCGTCGCCTTCCAGCAGGTCAAGGACCTTCATCTGATAACCCTTTCTTTCGATATATCTCGAATACATGCGATACAGCATCTGCACCCAATCCTGCGCTTCCGTACCGCCTGCGCCCGCATGCAAAGTAATGATTGCGTTGAGCGAGTCGTATTTACCTTTTAAAAGCGCGTCAAGCCTTAAATGCTCGATTTTGTCGATTAAACCTGCGATTTCGGCATTTACGCTTTCGACTTCGCTTTCGTCGTCGGCTTCTTCGGCAAGCTCGATAAGGACTTTTACGTCTTCGACTTCCGCCCTTACTTTTTCAAATTTCTGGATTTTTGTTTCCAGCATTTTCAGCTCGCGGTTGACTTCTCCCGCGTGCGCCATATTATCCCAGAAACCGTCCGAGTGCTGTTCTTTCGTAAGGACGTCGACGCGGGCTTTCAGACTGTCCAAATCGAAAGCGTCCGCAACCATTTTAAGGGTGTCGTCAAATTCCTTTATTTTATTTTTCTGATTGAAAAAATCTACCATTGTCGTTAATTATTCTGGTTTCTTCCGCAGCAGTTCTTGTATTTTTTGCCCGAGCCGCACGGACACGGATCGTTTCTGCCGACCTTGCCTGCGCTCTTCACGGGTTTCGCCTTGTTGTTGACGCGCTCGACGCCCTGCTTAACTTCGCCGTCCTCGCTTCTTTCCACGGTGACTTTCATAAGGGTAATCGCAGTGTCGCGACGAATGTTGTCGATCATTTCGTCAAACATTTCAAAGCCTTCTTTCTGATATTCCTGCACGGGATTGTGCTGACCGTATCCGCGAAGTCCGATACCTTCTCTCAAACTTGACATTGCGTCGATATGGTCCATCCACTTGCTGTCGACGTTTCGTAAAAGCACAAACCTTTCAAGGTCGTGGAAGTCAAGACCGACCGATTCGCAATACTTGACCTTTTCTTCAAGGAGGTCTTTCGCTTTCGCGGCGACTTCTTCGACAAGCCCTTCGCGGCTGAGTTTTTTGGCTTTTTCCGCCGTGATAAACGCAGTGCCTTCGGGGAAAAGTCTTTGTTCGAGCGCACGGTTGAACGCTTCGAGATCCCACTCTTCAACGGGTTTTTCGTCGTCGTAATAGAACCCGACGATTTCCCTTGCGACAGGCTCGATCATATCGATGACCTGCGCGTGTACGTCAACACCGTCCAGAACCTTGTTGCGTTCTTCGTAAATGATTTCGCGCTGCTTGTTCATGACGTCGTCGTAACTAAGCACGCTCTTTCTGATTGAGAAGTTGCGGCTTTCGACCATGCGCTGAGCGCGTTCGATCTGCTTGCTGATGACGCTGTTCGAAATCGCCATATCGTCGTCGACGTTCATCATTTCGGTGATGCGTTTCAACTTATCGCCGCCGAAAATCCTTGCGATGTCGTCTTCAAGGGAGATATAGAAAATCGAACTGCCTTTGTCGCCCTGACGTCCGCTTCGACCGCGCAACTGGTTGTCGATACGGCGGCTTTCGTGACGTTCCGTGCCGATTATGCGAAGACCGCCCGCCTCGATGACTTCTTCCTTTTCCTTGTCGCAAGTTTCCTTGTACGACTTATAATATCTTTGGTATTCGTCGCGAAGTTTAATAAGGTTTTCGTCGTCGAGTTTCACAAACGACGTTGCGGTTTCGATATCTTCGGTGCTGTATCCTTCTTTTTCAAGGCGTTGTTTGGCAAGATATTCGGGATTTCCGCCCAGCATAATATCGGTGCCTCGGCCTGCCATGTTCGTGGCGATGGTAACCGCGCCGATTCTGCCCGCCTGCGCGACGATATCCGCTTCCATCTTATGGTTTTTCGCGTTCAATACGTTGTGGAAAATGCGTTCTCTGTGCAGAATTTTTGACAAAAGTTCCGACTTTTCGACGGAAACCGTGCCGACAAGCACCGGCTGACGACGTTCCGCACAATCTTTGATATCCTTGATAATCGCGTCGATTTTGCCCGATTTTTTCGTATAAATCTGGTCGTTTTCGTCGATTCTTATCATCGGAAGATTGGTGGGGATAACCACGACGTCAAGGTTGTAAATGTTCTGGAATTCTTCTTCTTCCGTCTTCGCCGTACCCGTCATACCCGACAGTTTTTTGTAAAGGCGGAAGTAATTTTGAAGGGTAATCGTCGCAAGAGTGCGGTTTTCGCTTTGCACCCTTACGTTTTCTTTCGCTTCGATCGCCTGATGCAGCCCGTCGCTGAAACGACGTCCCGTCATAACGCGGCCGGTGAATTCGTCGACGATAAGCACCTGTCCGTCCTGTACGATGTAATCGACGTCCTTTTTCATTATGACGTTGGCTTTCATCGCCTGATTGATATAGTGGTTAAGCGCGGTGTTGTCAAGGTCGGTAAGGTTTTGCACCCCAAAAAATTTCTCGGCTTTCGAGACGCCTTCGTCGGTGAGATTGACCGTCTTTTCCTTTTCTTCGTGGGTGTAATCTTCGCCTTCTTTCAACGTCCTTGCGAAACGGTTTGCGCGGATATACATATCGCTCGACTTATCGCCGCGTCCCGAAATGATAAGGGGCGTACGCGCTTCGTCGATGAGTATGCTGTCCACTTCGTCCACGATTGCAAAGGCGTGTCCGCGCTGTACGCGGTCTTCTTTTGTGACTGCCATGTTGTCGCGAAGATAATCGAAACCGAATTCGTTGTTCGTGCCGTAAGTAATATCGGCGTTATAGGCGGCTTTTTTGTCTTCCGTCTTCATATCGTGCAAAATGACGCCGACGCTCATTCCGAGGAACCTGTAAATCTTTCCCATCCACTCGGCGTCGCGCTTTGCAAGGTAATCGTTGACGGTAACGACGTGTACGCCGTTCCCCGTAAGCGCGTTGAGATATGCCGGCAGCGTTTCGACAAGCGTTTTTCCTTCGCCCGTCTTCATTTCTGCGATGCGTCCCTGATGCAAGGTGATGCCGCCCAGAAGCTGCACGTAATAATGACGAAGCCCGGTAACCCTCGTCGACGCCTCTCTTACCGCCGCAAACGCTTCGGGCAGAAGTGCGTCCAGCTTTTCGCCGTTATTGTATCTTTCTTTCAATGCCGGCGTAATCGCTTGCAGCTCTTCGTCGGACATAGCCTTAAATCTTTCCGACAATTCTTCAACCTTGTCGGCAATCTTTTTCAGTTTTCTGACGTTTCTTTCGTTCTCGTCAAAAAGCGTGCTGAAAATACCCATTTAATCTCCTTGTGCGCGTGCGCGCAAAAAATGACTTTTTTATATAATACACTAAATTAGTTTTTGTGTAAAGCGTTGGCGTTATCTTCGGCGATTTCGCCTTTTTCGCCGTCGGGTTTGAACGCGGTTTGCGCCGCCGTTATCGAATAAACCTTGCGTGCGCCCGCGCGTTTTAGTACTCTCGCGCATTCGTTTATCGTCGCGCCCGTCGTGTAAACGTCGTCGATGACAAGGACGTTTTTGCCCTTGATTTCGTCGGCGCGGACAACGTCGAAAACGCCTTTCAGGTTTTCACGACGCTCTTTTGCGGTCAGTTTCTTCTGTCTGTCGGTTTCTTTGACCTTTTTGAGATTGTCGAAAACCGAAAGCCCGGTGCGAAGTCCGACCTCTTTTGCAAGCAGTTCCGACTGATTGCAGCCCCTTTCTTTTTCTTCTTTTTCGGTCATCGGGACGTACAAAATGAAGTCGCAATTAAAATTTCCCGTAAAATATTCGTCCGCCATCGCTTTCGCAAGTTCTTTCGCGATATAAAGTTTGTTGCCGAATTTAAGTTTTTTGACAAGGTCGCTTGCCGTTTTTTCGTAAATGAACGGCGAACGATTCATATCGAAGTATTTATCGAAACGGGTGCAGTTGTCGCAGTAATCCGCCTCGTTTTTCATTCTTATGCCGCAGATTTTGCAGCGATGCCCGTCGTTTTCGATAAGATTTAAGTAACATTTTCCGCAAAGATTCAGCCTTGTTTCGTGTTGAAGTTCGTCGCCGCAGTTGACGCAGGTCAGCCCTTCTGGATACAGCAAATCCAGAAACTTATCGGAAAGTTTTTTGAAAAACTCCTTCGCCTTAGTCGTATTCACCGTACGCCTCCGTCAGAAATCTTGTGAGCAACGTATAACGTTTTGCGGTGTAATTGTTCCTGACCATACGCTTTACGACGTCTTCCGCGCCCACGATGACGCACAGGTCTTTCGCGCGGGTTACGGCAGTGTACAAAAGGTTTCTGGTCATTATGAAATAGTTCCCCTGCGAGAGCGCGACAACCACCGCCTTGAACTCGCTTCCCTGCGATTTATGCACCGAAACGGCGTATGCCGGGATAATCTGGTCAATATCGCTTAATGAATATTCAGACACTTTATTATCATCAAAACGCACGTTAAACTTCATATTTTGTCGGTCAATACTTTCGATAAAGCCCGTGTCGCCGTTGAAAACGCCTGCCCCGCGTTTAATTCTTCCGTCAACTTCTTCAAACCATTCCTGCTCGTAATTATTGACGGTCTGCATTATTTTATCACCTTCGCGGAAGGTGTATTCGCCGCATTTTATGTCGTCGTAAGAATCCTTTTTCGGGTTAAGACTGTCCCTTATCGCGGCGTTTAAGCTGATGACGCCCGCAACGCCCTTTTTCATCGGACACAACACCTGCACGTCGGTCTGCTCGCATTTCAGATACTTCGGCAGTCTTGTCGTGACAAGCGCTTCGACTTCTTCTTTGACTTCGGTCGGGTCGGACTTATCGACAAAGAAAAAGTCTTTTGCGCGGTTGTCGAGCACAGGCATTTTGCCGTGATTTATAAGGTGCGCGTTTTCGATAATCATACTGCCGTCGGACTGACGGTAGATTTTGTCAAGATACGTTATTTTGAAAAGTCCCGACGCGATTACGTCCGCAAGAACGTTGCCCGCGCCCACCGACGCAAGTTGATCCTTGTCGCCCACGAGTATGAGCGTCGCGCCGTCCTGCAACGCCTTGACAAGGCTTGAAAAGACGTATTCGTCAACCATACTCACTTCGTCGACGATGACGACGTCCACGGGGATTTTCGTGTTTTCGTTGTAAGTGAAATAGCCTTTGCCGTCCTTGAAATCGAGGTCAAGCAGGCGGTGAATGGTTTTCGCTTCTTCACCCGTCGCCTCGCCCATACGTTTCGCCGCGCGTCCCGTTGGCGCGCACAGCTGATAGGACAGCTTCAAAAATTTGAGAATGTGCAGAATGCACTTTATTATCGTGGTTTTGCCCGTGCCGGGGCCGCCCGTTATGACGTGCACGCCGGAATTAAGGCTGTTCGACACGGCTTCGCGCTGCTTTTCGTGCAGTTTTATGCCGCTCATTTCTTCAAACTTATCGATTTGTTCCGAAAAATCCACTTCAATGCCGCCGTGCGCCGCTTCGAGTAGTGCAAGCCGTCTTGCAATCGTTTTTTCGGTAAGGTAGCTTTTGTAAAGCATATAAAAGCGCGCGTTATCGACGTCCAAAAAAATACCCTGTTTCTTTATATACAACAGACACAATAGAAAAAAAGAGATGGCCGCAGATAAAAGATGCAATAGAAAACCCTACTTTTGTTCATTTTTCAGGATGCGACAAACCCTGGTTCAAGGAAAGTACTATTCCTTATCTAACACAATGGGTGGAATTTCACGACATCTCTGTATGGCAGAATGAAAAGCTCAACCGAGCCTGCCGGCGACGTCCTCGCCGTACTCGAAGGCGAAGCGCTCGTACGGCGTTCTGCAAGGATGGCTGTCGTCGTCCATCAGCGACGCGCGGGCGTAGCTGTTGACGTGCGACATCATCAGGTCCACCTGCCCCTGCGTGAGGCGGTCGAAGCTCTCGCCCTTGAATACGACGCGCCGGACGTACTCGTGGTTGCGCTCGACGTGCGCCTTGTCGGTGGCGGTGTAGGGGCGGGTGTAGAACACGCGCGTGCGCCTCGTGCCGTCCCCGGGCGACGTCTCGACGGCGAGGGGGTTGGAGAATTCCGTGCCGTTGTCCGCGAGGACGGCGGGGAACAGCATGCGGAACGCGGCGTCCCCGAGCGCGCGCCACATCCAGTTGAACGCGTCGGCGACGTGCTGCGCGCACTTCCCCGGCATGAGCCTTGCGAACATGAAGCCCTGCCTCGCGAACATGACCGTCAGCAGGACGCACTTGTCGTGCCTGCCGCCCTCCACCGTGTCGGTCTCCGGGACCTGCACGCCCGGGTTCTCGGCGAGGAAGTCCTGGAAGGGGCCCCACGAGCGTCCTTCCGCGCAGTGGCGGTCCACCTTGTGCTCGACGGGCGCGCCCCTGCGCTTCTTGTACCGGACGGCCATCGGGAGGTTGTGGCGCTTGACGGAGAGGACGCCCCCGTTGATGTAGTTGTATATCGTGTGCCCGCAGACGCCGAACGAGTCCGGCGCGGAGGGTACAAGCTTTATCATAAGTACATACTACACTTCCAACATTTCCAGTTGCTTCACTACTATTCTTATCAAATTTTACAGTATATGTATTTGCTTCCCATACTGCATATAATGTGACAGTAGCATCTTTAACAGGTGTTAAATTTCTTACGTATCCATTATTTTCATATTTAATGCTTCCACCTTTAGTAGTTGACCATCCTTTGAAAGTATAACCAGTTCTACTAAATCCATTACTTGGTAATGTACAATCTTCATTGTATGTACAAGTAACAGCAGCAGTAGCACCTGATGAATGATTATTTCCATCAAACGCAACAGTATAATTATTAGCTTTCCATTTAGCATATAATACAACTACGTTATCAAATGGAACATTAGTTATATTATCATAACCTTCGTCACTGAAGTCTGCGATTTCATTAGGTCTTGTTGACCATCCATCAAATGTATATCCAGTTTTCTTATA
>ERZ1032091.392-NODE-392-length-9365-cov-3.795596_pt1 | contig 9365 bp, 4 predicted proteins | sample MGYA00518165_ERZ1032091 | MGnify/ENA primary metagenome ERZ1032091 (study PRJEB33719, sample SAMN04261302) | wastewater metagenome | biome: rural village; feature: human; material: feces | host: Homo sapiens | place: El Salvador | collected 2013-01-07 ...
GATGATAACTACCACCTTCTCGCCAGTCTGCTCGTGGGCACGTTTCACGAGTCCATCCAGTCGGTCGTTTGGATACAATTCGTCATCATCCTTGCCATAGAGTTTCTCGTATGGCTTCAACTGCAAGTCGAGATAATGCTTCAAGCCATCCCCGTCAAAGTGCTTGGCACCGCTCATATCAAAATGAAGCACAGGATGCTTCACCCAATCCTTCTCATAATCAGCTATTGCCAATCCCTCGAAGAGTTCCTTTCTACCCTCGAAATAAGCTTGAAGAGTAGAGGCAAAGAGCGACTTTCCGAATCGTCTTGGACGACTCAGAAAGACATACGACATCTGTTTTTCTCTGAAATCCACGATATATTGGGTCTTATCTACATAGAGATAACCTTTCTCACGGAGTTTTTCGAATGTCTGTATCCCCACAGGGTATTTATTTACTATTTTTGCCATAATCTTACAAACTTTACGTTTTGCGCGGCTAAATTACAAAGAAAATCTGAATTAACCAAAGAAAAAATCAAATAACTTAACTTTCACTTATCAAGAAATGAAAGGAGATAAGGAAGTACTGTAAAGATAGCAAGAGGGTGCGCCATAACTTATGACGCACCCTCTATATACCTTATAATGAAAGATAAGGAGAATTAATCCCAAAGACTGCCGTTGCTTGGACGGGCAAGAACTTCAATTTCTTTATCAATGGTTTCATCAGATAGCGTAGGACTTGGAGTTGTTCCACTACCTGCCAAGATAACACCAACCTCAACTTCTGTAATTTCCATAACTGGCTTAATATATTTTTTCATCTTTATATTCTTTTAAAATTCAACGTGTTTGTTATAATAGTAAAGTTTAGTAAATAGCAAAGGCGATTACTTCTTGATCATCTTCTTGCCGTTGCAGATAACAATGCCCTTGTAGTTCTCGCCTACTCGCTGTCCAGAAAGAGAGTACATGATGCCGTCTGCCTTTACACCATTCTGCTGGATAGCCTGAATGCCGGTAGTGTTTCCACCAATACCGACAGGATATACCTTGTCTGTGACACTTTCGCCTCCGAAGCCGTGGTCAAGGCGGCCTACAAGATGAAAAAGGCGGTCAGCGGACTGATTCTCATCGAACCTGAGCTCAGCGACAAGACCGCCGGGCTTGTACCGAGACTCGGCTACGATGTAATGACCATAGACACGGCGGGGAAAGCTTCCGCAAAGACCGCGGCGATTGATTATCTTGAACTTAGAGGAGCGTTGAAATGAAAAAGACAAGATTCGGAATAGTAGGCACCGGTCGCATCAGTGACTGGGTTCTCAAAGGGGCCGTGATGGAGCCACGGTTCGAGGCGGCGGCGGTGTGCTCCCGCTCGCAGGAAAGCGGGAAGAGGTTCGCCGAGGCGCATTGCATCGGGAAAGTGTACACGGACGTTGACGAGATGGCGTCCGATCCTGAAATCGACGCGATCTATATCGGGACTCCCAACGACACGCACCACGACATCGCGATCAAGTGCCTGAGGCACCACAAGCACGTGCTGTGCGAGAAGCCGATGGCCTCCAACGCCTGCGAAGTGAGCGAGATGGTCAAAGCAGCAAGGGAGAACGGTGTGATGCTGATGGAAGCGATGATCTCGACACTTTGTCCCAACTTCGTGGCGGCGCGCAAGCATCTGGCCGGGATGGGAGCCGTCCGGCACTACTTCGCGTCATTCTGCCAGTATTCCTCGAAATACGACCTTGTCAAGAGGATCATCGCCGGAGAGGACAGTTCGGCGGTGCCAAGCTCGCTCAATCCGGAGCGCTCGGGCGGGGCGTTGATGGACATAGGAATATACACGGTCTATCCGATGGTGGCGCTTTTCGGGAGGCCGAGGGGCATCAAGGCGGAGGTGACAACCTGCGAGGTGCCGGTGCGCCTCGACCGGAAAGAGTGGAAACGCATTGACCTGCAAGGCAGTGTGATTTTTGAATATGACGGGATGAGCGCTTCGGTGATATATTCAAAGATAGCGGACTCCAACCTTCGCACAGAGATTTCCTGCGACAAAGGGATCATCTCGCTGGATCAGATCCACATCTGCCGTCACGCCGGGATGACAAGGCGCGGCGCTCCGACCTCGGGACGCTCCTCCGGGCCGGAGACCATCGACATTTCCGTCCCAATGGACGCGGACGAGTACCTCTGCGAGTTCAGGGAATTCATCGACGTGCTGGAATCCGGACACCTTGAATCGTCCGTCAATAGCCTGGAGACATCACTCGTCACGGCTGAAATCCTTGACGAGATCCGCCGCCAGGCAGGAGTGGTCTTCCCCGCCGACTGAAGACATAAAAACCGGTCTGACCTGACAGGCAGACCGGTTAATCATATTATCCCAACCTATCTTATTCTGAAAGTTTGAACACATCGAACGTTCCGGCTGTGCCATATACAACCTTTCCAGTGGCAGGATCAACAGCGGCTGTGTCGGAAAGATAGAACATCTTCTTGGCAGGATCGTAGCAAGGCTGTGTCAGGCCAGCGTCCTTGTACCAGCCATCCACATAACTCATCCAAGCGGAACTTCCCTCCTTGTGTCCAGGACCACCGAACATACAGGCAAGCACACCTCGGTCGGCGATGTTCCATTGGATCTTGTCGCCGCCCGTTGTACCCATATACTGAAGAGGCACATAGACCTTGTTGGTCTCGGTGTTCCAGTAGAAGACATAGTCCTGTACATCGTAGCCGGCGCCGGTGTCGTGACCCCAACAGTCAGGAAGATAACACTGGAGAATATTCTTGGCATAGTCACGGGCGTACATAACCTTGTCCTCCTGCTCACCCCACCAGCCTTCCTCGATGGTGCCTTTACCATATTCATAGTAAGAGGTAGGGTACTCGATCGTTGCGACGGCCTTGCCATAGCCGAAAAGGGAGGTATAGTCAGAAATTGAGAGGTTCAACTCGTAAGTCTCGTTGAAGGCAAGCTGAGACTTGTCATAGGTCACAACAAGGTTACCGACCCTCTCGCCATCCTTGATGGTAACCTGGGAAGGGACAGTGAACAAGGATGATCCCGTGAATGAGACATTTACGCTGACATCGCCGGATGTTCCGAGACGAACGACCGGAATCTCGACCTCCGGGTTGGAGGTCACGTTAAATGAGAAGGACTCCTGGAAGAAATAACACTCGGAGCTTGAACCGGACGTGCCGCCATCATCCTTGCAGGACACAGCCGAAAATAGGACCGCCAGGACCGAGAGAAATGCGGATATTGTTTTTTCTGATTTCATTGTAAGCGTTTTTTTGTTGGCTCCCGTGACGGGAGCGTTTACATTATTCAAACTTTTCAGCGTCGAAGAACTTGTGACCCTCAACCTCGATAGCCTCACCATAGTGGCTTGCGACTTCGTCGTTGGTGCGGAGCGCGGTCGTGTAGGTACTGTAAGTCGTGTAAGGATTGTTGAAATCGTAAACAGCCCTGTTGCCGTTGAGTTCGGCGTTGTTGAAGCCTGGAGTCCAACCCGGATGGATCCTGTTCATGTCAATGGCATGAGCGGCTCTCTCGACACTTGCCCCTGGATACCAGCGATGGCATCCGGTCTCAAGGCGCTTGTTGTCGAAGTAGTTGATGCCTTCACCCCAGAACTCGATGCCCTTTTGGAACATAAGTTCCTCATAGACATCCTTCTTGGTTGTCGCCACACAGGTGTAAGTGTTGTTGCGGGTCTTAATTAGACCCTCAAGAGTTGCCTTGGCGGCGGCGACACCGGTGGTGTTAAGTTCGGCCTCTGCCTTCAGGAAGTACATCTCCTCCACACGCATAATCGGGAAGTCTGTCGCTCCGCCGACCTCGTAGGTGTTGTAGTTACCCTCGTTAGGACGGAACTTGAGGTTCACGTAGAGCCAAGGCCAGGCCTTGAATCCGTAACTCGTGTTGATGCGTGAGCGGACCCAAGAGGCGGAGTTGCTGAACTGATACTTGCCAGGGTCGTTACTCCAGTCGGCCTGCTCGGTGCTCTTGTTGTTGCCGGCGGTAGCCCACTTGTTGTTGATCAGGTTGCCATTGGCATCTTTCTCGACCAGATAGGCTTCACCTGGCTTCTGGTTCTTGGACTCATAGAAGAACTCTGGCCCAAGCCAGGACTTCTTGCGCCAGTCGTTGTCGGAAAGCCTTTCGTAGGCGGCGCGATCAAGGGCTCGCCCTACACGCCACCCATAGACAGAGAACGTGGTCTCTGTACCCATAATCATAGCATATACGAAAGATCCGTCAGTGGCGGCTGTCGTGTTGTTAGGATCGATGTGGGTGGCAAGCATCCATGAATTTTGAGAGTTGCGGTTGTTGAAACCGGTCTTGGGATCCGTCCACTGAGCCTCGGTGAGAGGCGTGCAGCCGGACTGGGAGATAGCCTTGTCGGCATACTCCCCGGCAAGTTTCCAGTAATCAGCCTTGGCGGTGTACTTCGCGGCACGCTCTGTGCGTGACGCAAGGTTGGTGTAGGCGCGGGCGAAAAGGCCATACACGACGGCGAGGTCAGGCTCAACCTTATCTTTACGGGTGTAGCCGGCGAGATACTTCTCAGCCTCTGCAAGGTCTGAGAGAATCAGGTCATAGACCTCGTCAACCGTCGCGCGAGGATTGTTGGAAGCCTCCTGGGTCGTGGTCTTGTCCGTTACGATCGGAACACCAAGATTGCTGAGGTCACTCTTGGGATCCACATACACGTACCTTGAATCGAGCGGTTTCTTGTACTCCATGATCTGCACGAGATCCATATAGTACAAAGCCCTGTAGGCATAACATATTCCAAGATCGACGAGCATCTCGTCAGTGGCGTTCCCTAGATCGATCATTCCGATCACGTCATTGACAGTCTTGATGTAGCCGTAATAGAGATATGTAGGGTAGATACCACGGTTGGAACCACTGGCGGAAACCGCACCTTGCGTCCATGCGCCCATAGTGTTGAATCCATTGTAGCCAGGGCATACCATCATTGTGGTGGAATGCTCAAGTTGCACACGCATGCCGCCGTATGAAATGGTCTCGATACCGCCGTCTTCGTTCTTGTAGCCCACCATATTGGTGTAGATGGAGTTGACCATGCCATCAAGGGCGGAAGCGGACTGACCGATCTGGTCAGAGATCACCGACTCGGTAGGCAGAACCTCCTGCATACAGGAAGTAAGGCAAACCAATGCCGCAGCTGAAGCTAACGCTATATTGATTTTCATATTTCTTTGTTATTAGAAAGTTAAGGTAATACCGCCAGACAAGGTGCGGATTGGTGAATAAAGTTCGGAGTTGGTGTAGCCACCGATCGCATAACGAGGGTCAAAACCTCTTCTGGCCGAGATGAAGCCAAGGTTCTCTCCCGAGAAGTAAACCCTTATGGAAGCAACATTGAACTTCTGGGTAAGCCTGGCCGGAAGCGTATAGCCGAAATTCACATTCTGGAGGCTGAGATAACTCGTGCTGGTGAGGAACCTGTCCGAGCGAGGAGACTGGCCATAGGTGTTGGAATAGCGGAGAGCAGGAATATCGGAATGATTGGTTTCCGTCCAAGCGTTCAGCATATCCTTGTGCCAGGTCGTTCCGGTCTGTCCGCCGGAATGCATAAGAACCTGATAAACATAGTCATACCCTTTACCGCCAAGCTGGAAGGTTGTCTGGACGGAGAAATCGAAGTTCTTGTACCTGAATGAGGTCGAGAGACCACCCTGGAACTTAGGCAGAGCGTCGCCGCAAAGATATTCAGTGGCGTCGCTTGCGTTTTTGGTCGTCTCCCTGGTGACCGCTCCTGTGGCCTCGTCGGTGACATCCTTGTAGAAGAGAGCCTCACCGGTCTCGGAATCAACTCCGGCATATTTAGGAAGGTACCAGGTGTAGAGGGAAAGGCCCTCTGCCACGAAGTACTTGTACTTGGACACAAAGGATGGGTCGTCGTTCACATAGCCGTTGTAACCTTCTATCTCGGTGGTCTTGATATCGTCAGGCAATGAAAGCACCTTATTCCTGATGTGGGAGATGTTGAAGTCTACGCCCCAGGAGATGTCCTTCATTCTGATGATATCGGCGCTGAGGACAAGTTCAAGACCCGAGTTGCGCATGTCACCCATATTCAGACAATAGCTTGTGTAGCCGACTGAAGGAGGGGTGCTGAGGGTGAATAGCATATCCGTAGTCTTGCGGTAGAAATAATCAAGGCTACCGCTGATGCGGCTGTCAAGCACGCTGAACTCGATACCGGTGTTGACGTTGGTGTTGGTCTCCCAGGTGATGTCCTTGGTTCCCTTCTGAAGCCACTGGTAAGCCACGGAGTTGTTGTTGTTCACAATCGTGTAGTTGTCAGCGTAGAGGAAATTGCCGATGTTGTCATTACCCTGGCTGCCGATGGAGGCCTTGAGCTTGAGCTCGTCAACCCAATCCACATCGAAGAAGTTTTCCTTGGAAATAATCCAGGCCGCTCCAGCCGACCAGAAGTTACCCCAACGGTAATCCTTATGGAAGCGTGAGGAAGCGTCACGACGGAACGAGAGAGAGCCGAAGTATTTATTATCGTAGCTGTACATTCCGCGGAAGAAATATCCTTCGTTGTTGTAAGCGTTTGAATATGAGTACGGGTCACCGTTTTTGTTCAGCACCTGGGCAAGCTCGGTAGCACCGTCGATACCAAAATTGTAGCCTGACGCTCCCATATATTCATAAAGGTAGTTGTAGTACTCGTGGCCGAGCATCACGCTAATGTCGTGAGTGTTATCTATCACCTTATGGTAGTTGAGGAGTTGCTGGGCGTTGTAGGTGAACGTGCGGGAAGACGACTTCGAGAGGTAGCCGTTGTTGGAGCCAGACGTGTACTTGTCGGTGTACGGGTCTTCCGTGTAAAGGCCTCTGCGGTCATAGTCATAGGCGTTGCCGTTGATTGTGAGGGTAAGGTCCGGGAAGAGTTTGATGTCGGCGTAACCGCTCGCTATGAATGAGTTTCCGGTGGTTTTTGAGACACGGTACTTGTTGGCGAAGATCGCGTTGCCGCCGGTGCCCCCCGCGCGGCTGAGGTCTCCCAACTGGCTGTTGGCGAAGTCATAGACCTGGCGGCCGGTGTTATCCGTCATGATGTTGCCGTTGGCGTCACGGATATAGACCGGATAGATAGGAGCCTGGCACTTGATGATGCTCCAGATGGTGCCTGTGCCGATCGTGCCTTCGGAGGTCTGGGAATATTCATACCTGGTGTAGTTGAAGTTTCCTCCGATCTTGAGCCACTTCTTCGCCTGATAGTCCGCCTTCAGGCGGGCGGTCAGACGGGTCTGCGATGAACCCTCCTGGATACCTTCCTGATCAAGGTAGCCGAGGGATCCATAGACATTCATCTTTTCAGAGCGGCCTGATGCGCTAAGGTTGTACTCCTGACGGAATCCTGACTGAAGCCCTTCCTTCTCCCAGTCATCAGCCTGGATCCAATAGGTACTGCCGCCGAAATTGTGGAACGCTCCCTCAACAGCGTCAGGATTCATTCTGCCACCAGCAAGGATGAAGTCCTGTCCGGTCGGCATGGTGTAAGGCACATAGCCCGGACCGATACCGGAATCGAAAAGGCCCGCGTTGGCCTTCCTGTGGGCTGACTCGGCTGTCGCCCCCTCCTCCTTAACATAGGTGTTGTAGAGCATATTATAATATGTCTCGAAGAACTCCCGGGCATTTGTGGTCTTGTAGTTCCTAAGCCCTTTTTGGTTAACACCCCACTTGGCATCGAAAGTAATCTTCGCGTCGGAGGAAGTCGCGCGTTTGGTCGTAATCATAATCACACCGTTGGCTCCACGGGCTCCGTAGAGGGCGTTGGAGGCAGCATCCTTCAGGACGGTCATCGTCTCGATGTCATTGGTGTTGACAAGACTGAGGTCGCCGTCAAAAGGCATACCATCGATAACGATAAGAGGCTCGGTACCAGAGGAGATGGAACTGACGCCACGGATCGTAATGCTCGGTGACGAACCCAACTGTGAAGAAGAGTTGTTGATCTGGAGACCGGCGACACGGCCGGCAAGAGCCGAGGCGGCGTTGGTCACCTGTACTTTGGCAAGCTCCTCAGACTTCATTGTCCCGGCGGAACCCGTAAAGGCCTCCTTTTTCATCTGCCCGAAAGCGACGACAACGACATCATTGAGGAGTTCAGAGTTTTCATCAAGAATGATAGTAAGTTGAGTCCTGCCTTCAATGTTCACGATTTTCGTCGTGTAGCCGACACAGGATACTTGGAGAGATGCGGTCTCGGGTACATTCAAAGAGAACGAACCGTCAATGTCACTTACCGTGCCATTGGTGGTGTTTCCGACTTGGACGATACCTGCACCGATGAGGGGCTGATTGGAAGAGTCGACAACCACGCCCTTGACTTTTGTCTGTGCCAACGCATTGACTGCGAAGAACAACGAAACGATCAAGAGAAATACTTTCTTCATCTAGTGATTAAAGTTAAAAAAACAATGTGTGTGTAGTATGTCATTATGCGTGTGGATGATACAAAGATAATGATTGTCCTCCACAAATACACAACAATCAGACGAAAAAAACGTGATTTTTAAGGTGACTATAGGGCAGTCAAGTGTTGTTAAACTCAGTGTTTAACAGAATTTTCCGCCCATTGCCCTATCATAGGCAAAAAGGCCGGCACTCTGAACAAAGGCTACAATAGTCAATATGACACAAAGGCCACAAGCTCGGTTACCGCATAAAACTCATTGTCCGCCGAGACGCGCGAAAAAGGTCAGGACATCCTCCCAGGTCTTGAAGGCGTCGGAGCCGAAATGGATCATCGTGCCCATGAAGTCCTTGCCGCCGTTGGTCTCTGGCTCGGCGTCGATCAGATAGTCGGCCAGTAGAAGATTCTTATGGTTCGTTATCGTGACACGGTTCCAGACAGGGACACCGAGGTTCTCCTCGCACCATCCAAAGACCTTCTGACACAATTCGGGATTGTTGTACGGCACCCCGGCGACAATGTGGATGTCATAGTCCGCGGCCAGCGTGGCCACAGCCTTGTGGAACCCGCTGGAGTGGTTGATGATCCTGTCGCTCAGCGAGATGAACAGCACCGGCCTCTGAACGCCATTCTGCCTGTCATCTATCCATTGGATCACCGGCAGCAGCGAATGGAGGATCGCCTCGTCGTTAAGATAGTGCTCGCCGTCGAACCTGACCGCCTGTGGATAATGTCGGGAGAACAGATCGAATGTGTGTACCAGGGTGTCGCGCTTTCCGTAAAGCCCGAAAACCTTGTCCTGGTCCTCCGAAGCCCTTTCGAAGCAATGCGAGCTGACCTCCCGGAAATGTTCCAGAAGGGTTTTTGTGACCAGAAACGATGTCTCGCCATCCTGACGAG